>Ga0209960_1003455_pt1 | contig 13580 bp, 16 predicted proteins | sample ThiBiot_500_plan_2_FD_183947 | JGI IMG/M metagenome (GOLD analysis project Ga0209960, IMG submission 183947) | Wastewater bioreactor microbial communities from Cape Town, South Africa - Thiocy_expt_500_plan (SPAdes) | ecosystem: Engineered > Bioreactor > Thiocyanate-remediating >... | reverse complement strand
TTTTCAATGGAGGTATTAGATGTCTTACTTTTTCCTTAATACTTGTCTATGCTGTGATCTTCCTTGTTGTCATCATTATCTTTTTATGGAAATACAAAAAAAATCGTAATTTTTTTTTTCCATTTTTTTTTCCATTTTTTTTTTTTTTGTTCCAAAAATTCTAAATTCTTTTCCCTTCAATTTAAAGAAAACAATGAAACTGAATATGTTCCTCTTAAATCAACTGATAAAGAATGGGCAGTTTATTCTGCTTTACAAAAGTTTTTTTCTTTTTCTTCTTATTTTTTTTCTTTTTCACATTTTGATTTTGAATAATAATAATAATAATAATAATAATAATACAGATTCTACTTCAAACTTGGACTTTTGGTCGCTGCTAATCCAATTAAAGTTATTGTCATCTCCCTCGCTTGTGTTACTTTATGTTGTTTAGGATTAATCAATTTCCAAGTAGAAACTGATCCAGTTAAACTTTGGGTTGGTCCATCATCTGAATCCAATGTTGATAAAATCTTTTTTGAAGAAAATTTTGGACCTTTCTATAGAACTGAACAAGTTTTTTTTCTTTCTTTCTTTTTCTTTTTATAATTTAAAATTCTGGCTTTTCTTCAATTTTTTTTTTAAAAAAAAGATTATTGTATCACGTGCTGATGGTGGATTTATCATGCAAGAAGATATTGTTTCAAGATTATTTGATATTGAATCTGCAGTTTGGGAACTAAGATCACCCAATGATGATACACTTGATGCCTTCTGTTTCAAACCTTTAGGAGATTTTTGTGTTGTTCAATCTATTACAGGGTATTGTTTTTTTTTTAATTCAAGCTCTTTTTTTCTTTGAAAATTCCTCATTTTTTTCTTTTCTAGTTATTGGCAAGGAAATAAAACTTTTTTTGAAAATGATCCTCAAGGGTGGTACGACCATCTCATCGTACCTTTTTATTCTTCTCTTTTTTTAAAAAAAACCATTTGGAAATTTCTTTACATTATTTATATTTTTCAATGTTTATTCAATAGCAATGTGTAAATAATCCTACTTATCCTGGTGATGAGAACACTTATGAATGTTTACCTCCTTTTGAAGATCCATTGAAACCTGAAATTATTCTTGGAGGGTTCATATTTTTTCATATTTTTATCCTTCATATTCATTTCCTTTTTTTTTCAATTCAAAAAAAAAAAAAAAAAAAGATATCCAGAAAAAGGTTATGAAAATGCCACCGCTTTTGTTGTCACATTTGTTGTTCAAAACTCATTAGATGAAGAATATTTAGATGTAATTTCATTTTTCCACCTTTTTTTTCCCTTTGTTTCTTTCTTTTTGTTCCAATTCCAATTCCTTAATTCTACAAATATTTTTAGAGAGCTATTGAATGGGAAAAAGTTTTTGTTGAATATATGCATAGTATAGCAGCAGATCCAGCCAATGAAGATCTTAGAATTACCTTTTATGCAGAGGTTCTTTTTATTTTTCTTTGATGGTTTTTTTTTTTTTCAAAATGATTTATTTATTAGAGTGGAATTGAATTAGAATTGGCTTCTGAAAGCAAAAGTGATTTAGTTATCATTGCAATCAGGTATTTATTTATTTGATTATTTGATTTAATTTGATTTAATTTGATTTTTGATTTATTTTTTATTTATTCTTTAGTTATCTTGTTATGTTTTTGTATGCTTCAATTGCACTTGGAAAATTTGTTTCTGCTTCCCGTTTCTTCATTGATTCAAAATTTTCACTTGGTATTGCTGGAGTTTTCATTTGTATTATGTCAGTTCTCGTTTCAGTCGGAATCTTCTCTGCTTTTGGTATTAAAACTAGTTTGATTATTGCTGAAGTTATTCCATTCTTGGTTCTTGCTGTTGGAGTTGATAATATCTTTATTTTAGTTCATTGCTTTGAAAGATATGATAGGTATTTTTTTTTTCCTTTTCTACTTTTTTTTTTAAAATTCTTAATATCAAACTAATTTTTTTCTTCTTCCCTTCCCTTTTCTTTAGAGCTATTCCAGCACATGAACGTACTGCTATGGCATTAAGTGAAGTTGGACCATCGATTACTTTATGTGCATTCTCTGAAACTGTTGCATTCTCACTTGGAGGAATTGTTTCAATGCCTGCTGTTTATAACTTTGCTGGATTTTCTGCTGTTGCAATTTTCACTGATTTCCTTTTACAAATTACTTGTTTTGTTGCTTTACTTACACTTGATGCCAAGAGAGCTGAGGTTTTTATTTATTTATTTTATTTATTTTATTTTTCACTCTATTATTGAAAATGACCTTTTATTTATTTATTTATTTATTTACCTTTTCCCCTCTAGTCAAATCGCTTGGATTGTATCCCTTGTGTTAAAATCAATGCTGATGCACCACTTGAATATGAAGAATCTTTCTTAGACAAAATTGTTTCAAAATACTATGCACCTTTTATCCTTCATCCCATTGTCAAAGTTATCATTGTTCTCTTCTATATTGCATTATTATTTGTTTCAATCTCTTTTATTCCTCAAATGGAACTTGGGTTGGATCAAAAAATTGCACTTCCCTCTGATTCATATTTGGTTGATTACTTTGAAGATCAAAGTGCTATGCTTAAGGTTGGTGTTCCAGTTTATTTTGTTATACAAGGTGTTAATACAACTAATTTCGAAGGAAAGAAAAAGGTATTATTATTATTTCTTCTGATTGATTCAATTTTTAAATTTTTAAATTTTTAAATTTTAAATTAATTTGGAATAGATGTGCGCAGGTTTCCGTGATTGTGATTCCTTCTCAATTGCAAATAGACTTGTTCTCGAATCAAATAGACCTGAAATTTCAACCATTGCTCTTGCACCAGCACTTTGGTTTGATGATATGGTTAAATGGTTAGACCCTGAATTAGAAACTTGTTGTAGAATTGATGATACCAATGGAACCAGATTTTGTGATGCTACTGAAGTAAATAGAGATGTAAATTTTTTTTTTCTTTTTTTTTTTCTTTTCCTTTCAAAATATTCTCTAATTTTTATTTTTATTTTCGTTTTCTTAGTGTACAGAATGCTATAGATCAAGAGAATATGAGGAATTAATCCTTGGACCAGATGGTTTAGAATTTATGTATTATCTTGATGCTTTCCTTGCTGCTCGACCTGCAGCACAATGCGCATTAGCTGGAATGGGAGCTTATGCAACAGCAGTTGTTCCCGATCATGAGAATACTACCGTAAAAACTTCACATTTTAGAACTTATCACACTGTACTTACCACTCAACAAGACTTTATTGATGGGTATGATGCTGCACTTGGAATTTGTGATTCAATTGAAGTTGAATATCCAGGAGTTGGCTGTTTCCCTTATTCTATTTTTTATGTTTTCTTTGAACAATATCGTAATATTATTCCTGTTTCAATTGGTTTAGTTTTTATTGCGGCAGGTAAAAATTTTTTTCTTTTTTCTTTCTTTCCCAAAAAAAAAAAAGAAAAATATAAAAAAATTGAAATTTAAATAATAGTTGCTGTATTTATTGTAAATTGGATTATTTTGGGATCATTTATTGCCGCTTTATGTGTCATTCTTCCAGTTGCTATGATTGTCATTAATCTTGTTGGTTTAATGGGAATTTGGACAATTTCTTTGAATGCTGTCTCTTTAGTCAATTTAGTTATGGGTCTTGGTATTTCTGTTGAATTTTGCTCTCATCTTACTCGTGCATTTAGAATTGGGTTTGATTATTATTTTCTTATTTATTTATTTATTTTTTTTATTTCGGCTCCATGAAAACAAAAATTAATTTTTTTTTTTCTTAAAAAAGTGAAGGAACCAGAGAAGAAAGAGCAATGAAAGCATTACAAGAAATTGGAGCTTCAGTTTTCAGTGGAATTACAATTACTAAATTCTTTGGAGTTGTTGTTTTGGCATTTGCTAACTCTGAAATTTTTGTTGTATATTATTTTAGAATGTATCTTGGTATTGTTGCTTATGGTTTTGGTCATGGATTGATGGTACATTTCTTTTTTCTTTTTATAGTTTTTCTTATATTATATTTTTGACGAATTGTTTTTTTTTAAATTGATAAAAAATAATAGTTCCTCCCAGTTCTTCTTTCATATATTGGACCCACTTCAGTCAAACCAGTTCACTTTGGTGTTCATGCAATTAACTCAGTTCCTTCCCTAGAAAACAAAGAATTAAAAAATCAACAAAGAAATGCACTTTATGGAACAACTGATTAATCTTTTTCGAATTATATAATTTTGATAAATAAATAAAAACTCAATCAATTACTATTTCTCTTTCAATTTTTTTTAAAAAAAGTAAAAACAAAATTCGATTTTTCTTTCTTTTTTCTTTTCTCTCTTTCTTTTTTTTTTTCAAACAAAACAAAAATTATCTGTTGTAAATATCTTTTGAAATGATGATGAAAAGATTTTTCGAGGGCAAGAACCATCTGAAAGTCTTCCACTAGCTTGAATGACTTCTGCTTCTTTTTCAAATACCACTAATTCAGATTTTAGAGCAGATAGATATAATTTCAATTGTTCATCAATAGTTGCTTCATCACCAAGGCTTTCTAAATATACAATACTATTGTGATTTGATTTGATTTTTTGTTAGAAAAATTTAAACTTCAATCGAAAAAGCAAAACCTCTTTTCCAAACACTTCCGCGCACCTGAAAATTGATTTAGTAAACAATAAAGTAAATACAAAGCGTAGTAATTTTCTGATAATATCCTTGAACACTTTTTTTTTTTTTTGAAAATAAGAAGATAATTTCAAGAATTATAAAATAAAAAAAGTTACATCAACTTCATTCCTTTTTGCCCACTTTTTTGCAATAGCAACAGATTTTTTCATTGCTTTAATTCCACTTTCAAATTTTCCCATTTGAGTTAACACATCTCCGAGCTATATTTTTTTTTTTACAAAAAAAAATTAAATTAATTTTCAAAAAATTCAAAAAAAAAAAAAAAAACTTGATAATAAAGTCCTGCAATATAAGGATGAATATTTCCACAAAGTCTTCTGTAAATAGGGAGGGCTCTTTTATAATATAACAGTGCTTCATCCCAACTAATTAACAAATCATAAATAATTCAAATTAAATTAATCAAATGGAAAAAAAAAAAAATCCTACACTTCTGCTGCATTTTTGACATCTGCAATCGAGATTAAAAGAAGTGCAACTTCCCAAGATTCTGGTCCAAACTTTTCTTGAAAAATTTTAAGACCCTATTTGAAGTAGAAGATTATGATCAAAAAAAACTTTTTTGGGAAAAGTAAAATAAAATAAAATAAAATAAAATAAAATAAAATAAAATAAAATAAATTTCAAACCTGATTTGCAATTTCTTCAGCTTTATCAAACTTATTTGCTGTACGATATGCTTTAATTAATAACAAATAAGTTTGATTTAAAGGTTCTGAAATATCCAATTCACTTTCACGATGTAATTTGATCGCCTAAATCAATTGTATGATTTAATTTTTAATTTTTAATTTTTTTTTTTTTTTTGAAAATTTACTTGAAGTAGTTTTTGTTGAGCCTTATTATGTTCATTTTGTTGTAAAAATACAGATGCTTCCATTGTTAATACCAAATACAAGAGTTCCTATTTTAGTTTTAGAAACAGAGAAAATGAAAAAAAGAAAAAAAAAGAAAAAATAAAAAAATAAATACGGGACAATGATTTTCAACATTTTCTCCTCCAAAAGTATCCACCAAGAAACAACAATAGTTTGTAGCTTTGTCTAAATCCCCTGATAGTTGATAATTTGAGACAAGTCCAATATGTGAATTGATAACTTATTTTTTATTTATTTTGTTATCAAAATTGTTTGAATGATTTTGATAATTTTGATAAAGATTATTACCTAAACTTTCATCCACTTTCCGTTTCAAAGAAATATCCAACGATTTTAATAAAAATTTTTCCGCAAGAACAAAATTTCCCTATATTATTATTTTTTGTGTCAATCTTATTTAGAATCAGAAAAAAAAAAAAAAAAAAATTACTTGTTGTTGATATGTACATGCAAGGTTTAATAAAATTGGAATATTTTCGATTTCAGTTACATTTTTATAAACCTAATGAAGAGTAATAATTTAAAATTGAGAAGAGGGAAAAAAAAAAGAAATTTCAAGTAAAATCAAATATTCATACAACAAAAGCTTTCTTAAAAAGTGCTTCTGCATCAGGAAAATGGTTTCGTTCAATAAACTCTCCTCCAATAATCACTAATTTTAATGCTTTTTCCTCATCTTTTTTATTTATTTGAAAAAGTTAATTAATTGAAATGTAAATAAAGAAATAAAGAAATGGATTACCATCAGGTCGATCATTGAGATCTGAAAGCATTTTTTTTAATTCTTCAAAATCTAATAAAGCTAGACTTTGATTTAAGGAAGATATCTTTTGAGCAAAATCAAATTCTTTCTTTTTAATTATTTCTTCAACATCAGCAATTTCTTCTTCAACTACGCTATCATCACTTGTTTCATTTATTTGTTCATTTGTTTCCTCTTCTTTCTCATTTACGTTCACTTTTTTGATGTCAAGTTGATTATTTGTATTTGTATCTTCCACTTCTTTTTTGTGAGTTTTGGTTGGTTCCATAGAAAGGGAATCCAATCAAATAAAAATGTAAAATTGTTTTTGTGTTGAAAAAGTTTCTCAAATCAATATAGAATTAATTGCTGGTCCGATTGGATAAAATCAATCAAAATAAAATATAATCTGTTTTTTTTTTGAAAAAAAAAATTCGATTTTAGATATTTTGAAATTGCACAAAACAAAAATAAAATAATGATTTACTTGTTATTTTCTTTTTAGAAAAATTGTTTTTATCTTTTGACTTTCTCTGTTATAATGCTTTTCAATTTGGACTCTATTTCAAAAGAAAAAAAATGGGATTAGTTATTCCAACAATTATTCTCAAATTCTAAATTAAAGATTCTCAATATGAATGTATTATTTATGGATTGATAATTTCTCCAAATTAGAATGAATGAATGAAATACAGGTATGTCGGTTTTATACATTCAATAATTAACTCTTTTCACAGCAATATCAATTCATTGAATGAAGCTGAACAAGTATTGAATGATTCTCTTAGTTTAAGATATGTTTTTGATATAAACTTGAGTATAGTTTTGAATTATTTGTCAGTGCATTATTCAAGTCTGTTTACCTATTGAGATTTTTTAAAATAATGCATTAGTAAACGAAACATTCTTTTTGATATTATTATTAATTAAAAATGCTTTCACGTCTACAATTTCTTACTCTACATTATTATGAAATATAAATATTAAATTGGAATATTAGTTTGTTGATGATATTAAGAATTCTACTTTGTAAAATAGGTTTGTAATCAATCAAGCATTTTGAATTATTATTATTACATTTCATAATTCAAACATTAAATCATTTCTTCAATTATTATCAAATGCTATCAAATCAACTCAGAGTTTTATAACTTTCAATTCATAATCATCTCAACTTATTCAATTCTCATAATTCTAATTCTAAAATGATTTTATAACAAAAAACACTGATGACTATCAAAGTCAAACATCAAAATCACTTCAGTTGGTAACTGATTTTAATCGATTTCCGATTTTTTTGATTTCAAATAATTCTCTTTGAATTATTTTTTACAAACTTTCATCATTTCTATCATTTCTATCATTTTATATAATTTCTATCTGATTCTTATATGATTTTGAGCGATTCATGGATGATTTTGAGTGATTTTTCGATGATTTTTAGGTTTTTTGGGGATTTTTGCAATCGGTAAACAAATCACGTCAACTCAACAGCGAACAATCAACTCCTTGTTCTTCCAAACTATTTTTCTGATCCCAAACCTCAATCTCTTCTCATTTTGATATGATATTATTCTGACAATATTTTTTGTCATTTCATTGAATAAGAGCATAATGATGTTAAGAGCTCTTTTTTGTTGATGAATTTTAATGAAATTTTTAAATAAGAAAATCAATCGAAGTTTGAGTCAGTTTCTAATTTTCAAAAACAATATTATAAAAGCACTAAATAACCAAGAAACTGATGTTCAGTTGAGTTTGATTTGTTTCATTTAGAAATGTTAAATTCAATAACTTTTTTATTTGAAAAAATAAAAATCAAACTTTTTCAAAGAAAAGAAAATAAAAAGGAAGAAATTAAACAAAAAATGATTGTTGAAGAAGAAGGGAGAAGAGCCTTAGCATCATTCTCATTCGTTTTGAGTGAATAAATTGCTGATTGGGTCCAAATCCATATTGAATTTTGATCATTTGAGCAAGAATATTCAACTAAATAAGAACAATTTGAGCAAATAAATTGTTGAAAGAATATCTCTTGATCTAATAAATTCATTCCCCAGAATTCAATTTTATCTCCAATCGAATTTTGAGTCTGATTCACTGAAGATGAGGTTGAAAGTTGAAAGAGTAAATAAGGTATTTCTTTAGAGTCAATTGTCAATATTATTGCTCTTAAATAGGACGCCATTGCAATTGAGTTTTCTTCTGTGCAAACTTTTGAAAGTTGATTGATTTTGGAGAAACCATCCGTTTTCCAAATATAAAGACAATTTTCATCATCAATTGTTCCTTTCATAATAAAATAAAGGTTATCTTGAAACACAGTTGATGCTTTCAATGTTGATGAGATTGTGGTTTGATTTGTAAATATTTTGATGAGATTAATCGAGCTTGAATTATTTATATTTCCGCAATACAATGAGGAATGAGGAGATTCTAAATGAAAGCAAACCTATTTATTTATTTTTGAATGAGATTTTTTTTAAAAATTGAATAATTTTATAAAGAAAATAAATAAATAATTTCAACCATATTATTGAAATAATGAAGAGAGATAGAATTTTGACAAATTGAAGTGTTACAATAAATTGATGTTCCTATCCCATTTTCTCCATTCGTTTTCCAAATTCCTTGTTGTACTCCAGAAGGTACTTTAAAAATCAATCCATTTTGAATTAAAATCATTTCTTGTAATAAAGGACAAGGTTCAATTGAACAAAATGATAATAAAAGATTGAAACCAAGAGTTGAAGAATAACTATGAAGGAGACCAGAACTCAAAATATAAACTAAATCTTTTTGACCAGAATAAAGTCCTTTCATTTTTGGTGGAGCATTTGGAATGATTGAGAGAGGAGTTCCATCTTGTGAAGAAATCCAAAGTGGTGTATTTTGATAAAATGGTCTTGTAATTAAATAAACATTTGATTCTGTCATTGTTAAAGTTTTTGGCATCAAATCTATTTTATTTTGATTTCTTTTTTTTGATTTCAATGAAAAATATAAGAAATCAAAAGAAAAGAAAAGAACATTAACCTATCAAAGTTTGAATAAGTTTAACTCCATTACTCCAATCCCAATGAAATAAAACTGTTGATTTTGTATAATAAATTGAATTCAATGCAGGTGCAACCACATCAACATCATTTGATATTGTCAATATCCTTGATTGTCCTGTCTGAAAGTTGATCCCATTCAAATTTCCTCCATAGTCATAAACTCCAATATCTTTGATACAAATAGGTGTTGACTGTATTATCTCATTCACATCACTTCGTTTCATAAAACTTAATGACAAACTGCCTATGAAATATAAAACAAAATAAAACAATAATTTGAATTTTAACATTTTTTTTTTTCTCTTTTTTTTCAAACGAATAGAAAATAAAATGAAATGAAGAAAAATGAAAAGAATAAAGAAAGAATGAAATATATATAAGAAAGAAAGAAAGAAGAGGAAGAGGTACCTTTTTACTTTAACAGGTCAAGCAAATGGAAAGATTTTTTCTTGAAAAGGCATTTTTCAAACCCATTCAACCTTTTTTTTTTTTCCTCAAAAAAAATTTGGAGTTGTTCTTGAAATTTTATTTCTTTTAAAGTTTTGCTTTTTGTGAGAATATAACCTATTTCAAGTGTGTATTTATTTACTTTGATCAACAATTATCTTAACATGCATGTACTTTGGGTACAAATAAATAAAAAAAATCTAAACACCAATCTAACATCAAGCATTCAAAGTGAACCTCTTTTAAATTGACATTTATTATAATAATATAATTATTATTTTCTCAAAAATCTTTCCTCAATAAATTGAAATTTTATTGCTTGAACAAACAACTAAATTTTGAGTGAATTGATCAATTGTGATTCCAGATGGACGATTCCTTTTAAATTGAGTTAAAAATACTCCATTTAGTTTAAATATTTGGATTCGTTGGTTCTTATTATCACAAACAAGAATATTATCACTCACATCGATACAAATTCCATATGGATAATTAAATTGACCGTTTTCACTTCCTTCTGATCCAAATTTTGAAAGAAACTTTCCTTCTGAATCAAATATCTGAATTCGATGATTCTCAGAATCACTAACAATAACATTTCCTTTTGAATTGATGCCTATTCCATATGGTTTTTTAAAATAACCATTTTTGGTTCCAAAGAATCCAAATGTTAAGATAAATACTCCTTCTGAATTGAATTTTTGAACTTTATGATTACTAGTCACATAAATATTATCATTTGAATCAACACAAATTCCTTTAGGATTTATAAATTGACCATCTCCTTCTCCTCTTTCTCCAAATGTTGAAATAAATTCTCCTTCAGCATCAAAAATTTGAATTCTATGATTACCATTATCACTAACAATAATGTTTCCTTTTGAATTGATGGCTATTCCAAATGGATTAATAAATTGACCATTTTCTTTTCCTTCTGATCCAAATGTTGAAATGAAATTTAATTCAGAATCAAGGATTTGAATTCGATGATTACTATAATCACTAATAATAATATTTCTTTTTGAATCAAGTTTCATTCCTTTTGGATGTTGAAGTTGCCAATTCTCATCTCCTCTTGATTCAAGTATTAATTTTAGTTTATTTCCTCCTTCATAAGTTCTTGGTCTCATTGAAAGGACTTCAATTTGAAAGGGAGATGAAAAAATATTAATATCATTATATTGAACAAAGATTAAATATTTTCCTTCTTCCTCTATTGTTATCTTCACTTCATATTTTCCATTTTTTAAATCTTGAATTTCCCATTCATTACCATTTGATTCTAATTCTCCTTCTATTATAATTTCAAAATTCTGTTCACTTCCTCCTGTTTTCATTTTCTTTCCTTCTGTTGAATAACTAATTATTTCAAATTTAAATTCTTCATTTTTATAAATTTTTTGATTTTCATCTCTAACAATTATACATTTATCAGCTGAAATTTCATTTGATTCCAAAGTTGCAATATATGGTATATTGGAATGAATTGATTCTTCTTCAATCTCACAAATTGAAAACTCAATTAAAGTATGACAACGTGGTTCAATTCTCCAATAATTGTTTAATAAATAATCTAATCTTGCACAATATAAATTTTTCATTAATAATAATTGAATATCACTTTTGGGTAATAAAAGTGAACTTTCAATCATTTGACAAGATCCAATAATACTTTCAATTCCAAATTCTAATTCCTCTTTTTGAAGTTCTAATTGCTTCTTTTTATATTTTTCAATTTCAACTAATTTATCTAATAATTCCTTTTCCTTCTCATCTAATTTAACTCTAATCTTATTAAAAAGTTCATTAATTTGAGTTTGAGTAATTGTAGAATTAATTTCAAGTTCTTTAATCATTTCTTCACATTTATTAATTCCTTCTCTTAATTCTTTTTCTTTTGGTTTTACCTTTTTATTTTATTTATTTTTTATTAATTAATAAAGAAAGAAAAAGAAAAAGAAAAAGAAAAAGAAAAAAAAAAAAAAAAAAAAAAAAAAAAAAAAAAAAAAAAAAAAAAAAAAAAAAAAAAAAAAAAAAAAAAAAAAAAAAAAAAAAAAAAAAAAAAAAAAAAAAAAAAAAAAAAAAAAAAAAAAAAAGCTAACTTGATTCATTAAATCAATTAATGATTGTTTTTCACTTTCAATAACATTCTCCAAAGTTGAAATTTTGTGAGATGGATGATGATCAACACAAAATAAACATATTGGCTCTTTACAATCATCACAAAATAATTCTATTTCTTTTTGTTCATGAATTGGACAATGATTTTGAGGATTGGTTTCTGTAATTGATTGAATTTGATCCTCTCTCATTTTTTCAACTGGAATAACTTGATGAGTTTTTGACATTTTGAAATTTTTATGAGATCTTGTGCATATTTCACAAAGATATGTTTCACAATTTAAACAATAAGATGTCGCTTCATTTTCTCCATCTGAACAAATTAATTTTTGTTTCTTTTGTTGAGGGATTGAGTTTTTCAAGGAATTATGAATATTGAGGGCATTCATGAGATAAGAATTGGTTGGCAAATCACCAAGTTCATCATGTTCAAAAGGAGTTCTACAAATAGGACAACTTAATTCAACATTGGAATGATTTCTCTCAGTATAAGTTTCCAAACATTTCAAACAAAAAGAATGAAGACATCCTAAAGTCTTTGGTTCTTGAAAAAGATCTTTACATAATGAGCATTCTAAATCTATTTCCATTTCTATTATTCAATAATTTATTGAAAAAAAAAAAAAAAAACTTTAGTTTAAAAGAGAATCTAAAGTTTAGGCAACAATTCAGCTTTTCAAATTTGTTGGAAATTTTTTGAATCACTGATAGGATAAAATTGAAAACATTCATGAATAGAATGAAGAAATTGAAAAGAGTTTTGAATCATATCACATTTATTAAATCATAAGTTCAGGACATTCAACTCATATTTTTCCAATTTACAATTCCTCTATTTCTTTAAAATTTTCTAAACAAAAGGTGGAAAAGTGAACAGGAAAAAAAAAAAAAAAAAAACTTTAAAGCTCTACATTTTATTTATTTTCTTGATTAGTTGAATTTTCAGCAGAGTTTTCAGTTGAATGTTGGGTTTGTTGAGATTGTTGATAATCCATTCCTGGAGGAAGCATTCCAAAAGGTGGAAACATATAAGTCATAGGATTAAAGCCTGGTGGTGCATTCCAAGCCATTTGATTAACATTTGCTTGAGCTTGAGCTTGATTCTCATTATTGGTGGTACTATTACTATTATTATTAGCAAATTTAGGATCTTGAGGTTGATCACTAACTGTAGTTGAAGATTTATGAGCAAACTTTGGATCTGGGGGTTGTTCTTCAGTACTACTGTCTTCTTTTTTTGCAAATTTTGGATCTGGAGGTTGTTCATCGTTAGTTGATTGGGTAGTTGTTGTAGTTTGAGGGTTATTAGGATCTTGTTGTTGTTGTTGGTATTGTAAAGCAAGTTGTTGATAGTATTGATAATAAAGAAAGGCATTATATGCTGCATATGGATCATTTGGATCAACTGGTTGTTGTTGTTGCTGTTGTTGATCTCCTTTATCTCCATTCTTTGATTGATCATCATAATAATTTTGTTGCCCCCAATTTTGTTGTTGTTGTTGTTGTAAGCTAAGAAAAAATTTTTTTTCCATAAAATAAAGCAGAAAAAAAAAAAAAAAAAAAAAAAAAAAAAAAAAAAAAAAAAAAAAAAAAAAAAAAAAAAAAAAAAAAAAAAAAAAAAAAAAAAAAAAAAAAAAAAAAGCT
>Ga0209960_1003454_pt1 | contig 13583 bp, 7 predicted proteins | sample ThiBiot_500_plan_2_FD_183947 | JGI IMG/M metagenome (GOLD analysis project Ga0209960, IMG submission 183947) | Wastewater bioreactor microbial communities from Cape Town, South Africa - Thiocy_expt_500_plan (SPAdes) | ecosystem: Engineered > Bioreactor > Thiocyanate-remediating >... | reverse complement strand
TTTTTTTGTATTGATTTGGATTTTGAAAAGAGAATGCAAAAAAAGTTGGAAGAAAAAAGAAAAAAAAAAACCAAAAGAGTGGCGACTCTGCATATCAAGGCCCAGAAAAGGATACAACTTCAATTAGAAGACTTTTTATTAAACGAGGCAATTGTGCATTCTGATAGCGATATTATGAATGTATTGCAAATAAGTATCAATAGAAGTTGAATCCTTTCCTTTCCTCAATTTGGGGTGTTAATTCACTCAAAGTTTAAGTTGTCTTCATCGTAAATAATCTTCTTTCCTTTTATTTGAATTTTGTTGGGAGATTTCATTATCTGTTTCTTTGGAGAAGTTTTCAAGATTGATTAATTGATTTCACGCACATCTGACAAATTTTGGATCAATCAGCTCAAGAAAATGTTGGATTGAATGTTGAACCTTGAAATTATTAAGAAAAAAGGAAAGTCAAGTCAAAATGAAAAGATAAAAAGAAAGAGAAAGAGAAGTAATACCATTTTCAAGTTCAATGAGATCGCAATAGACTTTGGCTGAATTGCAATTGTTGTTGAAAAACGAATAGCATCTATTGATGTTCCTCCCAAAGCCACAAAATAATTAGATTCGTGAAATTCTTTTTTTTTTTTTTTTGAAATCTTTTTTACGCCATGTTTTTTTTTCCACCATTTTTTTTTCGAGCCAAAAAAAGGGAACAAGTCAAAAAAAAAAAAAAAAACTGAATCAATTTCAGAAACACCAGATGAAGAATTCAAAAAAGTGTTCTGATTTTTTTCTTATCCACAAAATCAAATAATCAAAAGTCAAATGAAATCAAAAAACGTTTTATTCATAATAAAAAACTTCAAAAATCAAAATAAAAAAGTTTTTTCATTTGAAAAAACAAGTCAGGGGTCAAAAAAATCAAAATTTTTGGTAAGAATCTGCCATGTTTGTTTTGTCTGGAAAAAAATTTTTTCAATCTCATTTTTCTTTACCAACCAATCAGAGTTTATTTTCATCATGTGAAAGGTCAAATAAACCAATCAGAATAGTTGAATGTGGAGAAAAAGAAAATGGCGAATGTCTGTTTCACACGCTCGATTTTTTATTTTTATTTTTGGCACATGAGCTGATTTTTTTTGTTATAAATACTTGGCGTTTGACCTTTGATTTTTTTTTCTTTTCTTTTTTTCAAATCACAACTTCAAAACAACAACAACAACATCGACCCCTTCATTTCTTCTTTCTTCAACAACATTTGTTCGTTGTTTTCTCAAATGTCAGTTTTTTTTTAAATTTTATTTTTTTTATTTTTTATTTTTTATTTTTTACTTTTTACTTTATTTTTTATTTTGTTCAAACAAACAAAATTGAAACAAAAAGTTTTAAAAATGAAGGAGATCTTGAAAAGAGATCTTGACCCTCATTTCATTTTATTTCATTTTATTTCATTTTATTTCATTTCTTATTTTATTTCTTATTTTATTTCTTTTTTTTGTTCTTTTTTTTTTGTTGTGAATAGGGCTGACTTTTTTTTTTTTTTTCAACAATAGAGAAGAAGAAGAAGAACGAAACCTCATGGAGCTAACTATTGCTTGAGAATTCTTTTGTAATCTGCCCAGAATTATGATAAATTTCTAATTGACGTTTATCGAAATAGTTGAGAAAGTAAAAGGTTTTTTTTTTGTTTTCCATTTTTTTTTTAAAAAAAATTTTTATATTTTTACTTTTATCTGACAAAATCTTTTTTTTTCTTATTTAGAGCTGCCATGCATTAGGTTTTGATAAATTTCGAGTTGAGCTTCATTTTTATAGTTTGAGAAAGTAATTTAAAATTTTTCTTCTTTTTTTCTTCTACTTTGTTTAACAAAAATCTTCTTTTCTTCTTCTTCTTATTTAGAGTTGCCATGTATTAGGTTTTGATAAATTTCGAATTCAGGTTCATTTTTATAGTTGAGAAAGTAAAAAGTTTAGTTTTTCATTTTTTTAAAATCTTTTGACAAAATCTTTTTTCTTTCTTTCTAATTTAGAGCTGCCATGCATTAGGTTTTGATAAATTTCGAATTCAGGTTCATTTAAATAGATTAAGGTTTTTTATTATCTTTTTTTTAAAAAAAAAAATTCTTTTATCTGACAAAATTTTCTTTCTTTATTTAGAGTTGTCTCCAAGTATCAGATTGTGATAAATTTCGAATTGATGGTGAGTTGAAATAGATAGGACTCCTAGTTTTGGTAAATTTCGATAACCCTGAGGTCGTTGCACTAGTTTTGTATATTTGTAAAAAAAATAAAAAAGCAATAACATTTTTGTTTCTTTTTTTTTTTCTTATTTTCTTCTAACTTCTTTTTCAAACAAATAAATTTTAAAAAAATCATCAAATACAAAAATTTTTTTTTACTAAAAAACAGAAAGTCTATGATTTACATTTTCTGAAACAATAATTTTTTGAGTTATTGAATCAATTGCAATTCCTGTTGGTCCTTTAGCTTCATTAATTGCAAATTTAGTTAAATGATCTCCATTTTCATTAAATACTTGAATTAAATTATTCTTTCGATCACAAACAAGGATATTATCTTGAAAATCTGTTATGATTCCCCAAGGTTGATCAAGTTGAGCTAATACTCCAAATGATTTAAGAAACTTTCCATTCATATCAAAAACTTGAATTCTTTTATTTCCATAATCAGAAACTAGAATATCACCTTTTGAATTGAGAGTTATTCCACGAGGACCATTAAATTGACCTTCACCAGTTCCATTTTGACCTATAGAAAAAAGAAATTTGGCTCTTGAATTAAAAACTTGAATTCGATGATTTCCATTATCACAAATGAGAATTCGACCATCTTGATCAATGACAATACCAAAAGGATTTGAAAGTTGACCATTTGCAATTCCTTTAATTCCAAATTTCCCAATGAATTTTCCATTTTGATCAAATGCTTGAATTCTATGATTATTTGAATCACAAACAAAGATTCGATCATCTAAACCAATAGCTATTCCCATAGGTCCATTAAATTGACCATCTCCAGATCCAAGACTTCCAAATTTTGAGATAAAAGTTCCTTTAGAATCAAATATTTGAACTCTATGATTACTAAATTCTGTCGCAAAGATAAATCCTTTTGAATTAATACAAAGATAATAAGGATAATTAAATTGCCCATTTCCTTCTCCAGAAGATCCAATAAAGAATTCTGCTCTTTTTATTTCAGAATAATTTCTTTGAATTGGTTTATGAAAAACTTGAATTTGAAAGGGAGAAGGAATTACGATTCCATCATAAGAAACTGAGATATTATATTTTCCCTTTGATTTAAATTTTATACAAATTTTATATTTTCCATCTTTTAAATCAATAACTTCTGATTCAGTCTCTCCTATTCCTTCTATTTGAACATGAAAGTTTTCTTGATTTCCTCCATTTTCAATTTGATTTCCTTCTTTTGAATAACAAAGGATTCCAAATGAATATTCTTCATTTTCATAAACTTTCATTTCAGTTTCTTGAACACCTAAAATTAAACATTTCTCAGGTGATATTTCATTTGATTCTAAAATTCCTATACTTGGAAGACTTGATTGAAATAAAGAGAGATTCTTTTGAGAAACTTTGAAAGCAATATGAGAAAGTTGATCAGGATGAGTTTCATATTTGGAATCATTTAAACTTTGGAGTCTTGAGAGGTATTGTTTTCTCATAAGTAATAATCTTGCACTATTTGGTTGTGAAATAGAATTCTCAATCACTTTACAAGAATTATTAATCCCTTCAATTCCAAATTCCAAATCTTTTTTTTGAATTAAAAGTTGTTTCTTTTTACTTCTTTCTGTTCTCTCTAATCCTTTTAAAATTTCTTCTTCTTTTTTAATAAGTTCATTTTTAAGTTCTGTAAAAAATTGAGAGATTTGAGTTTGAACTAAAGTTGCATTAATTTCTAAATCCTTCAGAGCTTTTTCATATCTTTGTAATCCTAATTCAAGTTCAACTTTGATTGCTTTAGCCTTTGATTTTTATTTTGGAAAAATTAGTTTATGAATGATTAAAATTTGATTTTTAATTTCATTCATTCTTTTTTTTTTTTTTTTTTTTTTTTTTTTTTTTTTTTTTTTTTTTTTTTTTCTTTTTTTCTTTTTTTTTCTTCTTTCAATTTTGATAATAAGATTATAAATTATGAGAAAAATAAAAAATAAAATAAAAACAACAACAAATAAATAGAACCTCATCTATTCGTTCAGTCATAATTTGTTTTTCATTTTCAATAACACTTGTTAAACTTGAAATTGAATGAGATTTATGTTCATCAAAACAAAGTGAACAAATAGGAACTTGACAAGTTATAGATTGACAATACAAATCAACTTCTTTCTGTGGATGAATTCTACAATATACAGCTTGATTTCTTACAACCAAAGTTTCTTGATTCTCTAATTCCTCCATCAATACAATTGAATGCTTTTGAGTTATCTTCAACAATTGATGATTCTTTGTACAATTTCCACAAAAATAAACTTGACATTCAATACAATAAGATATTGCTTCATTCTCTTTACAAATACACATTCTCTTCTCCTCCTCTTCTTCATCTTCAATAAATTTCCATTCATTCTTTACTTCATCTCCATTCAACTGTTTCAAATCCTCCCTCACTTTCACTGAATTAAACTCCTCAAGAGCTTGAAGAAGATATAAATCTGTTGAAAGTGTTCGAAGTTGTTCTAATTTCAGGTTGATAGGAGTTGCACAGAGTGGACAAGAAGGTTTGAGTAATACTGAAGTTTGATGGTGGAGTAATTCTAAACAGTCTAAACAATATGAATGAAGACATTCTAGCGTCTTTGGTTCTCGATAAATATCTTGACATAGAGGACACTCTAAGTCTTCTTTATTCATGATTGTAAGTGTATTCTATGATATTCCTTTTCTTCTGAAGACTTAATTATTGAGAAAGTTATTAATTAATTAATTGCTTGGCCTTCCAATTTTTTTCTTTTTCTTTTTCTTTTTCTTTTTTTTTTTTTTTTTTTTTTTTTTTTTTTTTTTTTTATTTTTTTTTTTTTTTTTTTTTTTTTTTTTTTTTTTTTTTTTTTTTTTCTTCAGTTTTTGATTTTGGGGTTGATGTCTCTTGATATTTCATGAATCAATTGAATAAATATGAAAGAAGAAAAGAATTAAAAGAATGAAGAGAAAGAACATCTTGATTATGATTCCTACAATTTTTATTTATTTATTTCTACAATGAATTGAAAGTTTATTTTGCTTGGGATTTCTCTAAGGCTTGAACGAAATCTTTTTTAATGTCATCAATGTGTTCTATTCCTACTGATACACGGATGAAATCCTTTTTGAAAAAAGAAAGAAAAGAAGAAAATCAATTATAAATTTGTATTTTTTTTAAAAAAAAAAGAAAAAGAGAATAGAAAGAAAAAATACTGGAGCAACACCAGAAATAATTTGTTCTTCATCAGAAAGTTGTTGATGAGTTGTAGATGCAGGATGAATAACAAGAGTTCTAACATCTCCAACATTAGCAAGATGTGAAGCAAGTTTTAAATTATCAACAAATTTAATTCCTGCTTCTCTTCCTCCTTTAATTGAAAATCCAAAAACTCCTCCAAATCCATTCTTTAAATATTTTTTAGCATTTTGATGATAAGGATGTGATTCAAGACCTGGATAACTAACTTCTAAAACTTCTGGTCGATCAACTAAAAATTTAGCTAATTCTAAAGTATTAGAGACATGTCTTTCCATTCTTAAGGATAAAGTTTCTAATCCTTGAAGTAATAAGAAAGATCCAAAAGGATTTTGACAAGGTCCAAAATCACGAAGACCTTCAACTCTAACACGAATTGCAAAAGCCATATTCACTCCAAATGGTCCTGATGGTCCAAAAACATCCCAAAATTTAAGTCCATGATATCCTGGTGAAGGTTCTGTGAAACTTGGATATTTTCCATTATTCCAAGGTCCAGTTCCTGCATCAATGATAACTCCTCCAATAGTTGTACCGTGTCTAATTGAATATTTTTAAGAAAAAGAAGAAAAAAAAAGAAAATTCATCAAAATCTTTGAATAATAGAAATTTAAAAGAATTAAAATTTACCCTCCAATCCATTTAGTTGCAGAATGAACAACAATATCAGCTCCATGTTTGATAGGATTGAATAAATAACCTCCAGCACCAAAAGTATTATCAACTATTAAAGCAATACCTGCTTCTTTTGCAATTTTAGAAATGGTATCAAAATCTGGGACATTAAATTTGGGATTTCCAATAGTTTCAATATAGATAGCTTTTGTTTTTTCATTAATTGCATTCTTAAAATCTTCTGGTTGATCCCCTTTAACAAAATTGACATCAATTCCAAGTCTTTTGAAAGCAATTTTAAATTGATTATAAGTTCCACCATAAAGATAAGATGTAGAAACGATATTATCACCACTTTCACAAAGAGTTGTTAAAGTAAGGAATTGTGCAGCCTAATAGTTTATATGAAATTAAAATTAAATTCAAAAATAAAGAAAAACAAAGAATAAAGTTAAGAAAAAAGTTAAAATTCAACCTGTCCGCTTGAAGTTGCAACAGCTTGAACTCCTCCTTCTAATGCAGCCATTCTTTCTTCAAAAACACCATTTGTTGGATTTTGAAGACGTGTATAAATGTTTCCAAATTCTTGAAGAGCAAAAAGTTTAGCTCCATGAGCACTATCATTAAAAACATAAGAAGAGGTTGAATAAATTGGTACAGCTCTAGAGTTTGTTGTGGGATCTGGTTTAGCTCCAGCATGAATCTGAATAAAACAACAAAAGTAAATAAATACAAAAGTTAATATTTTATTATTGTTTTTGTTTCAAAAAATAAAAGAAAATACCATTTTGGTTTCAAATTTGTATTCTTCGTTTGGTTGTAAACTCATTGTTTGTGTCTGTTTGTCTAAATATCTATTTTTTTTAAAAAACAAAAACAAAAAGTTGGTTAGTCAAATATTATACAAAAACAAACTAAAATTTTAAAATTTTAAGATGAAGAATTAAAAATTCAAAAATTCAAAAATCTAATGAATTACTTTAAAGTATACAAATCTACATTCATTCATTCTTTCATTGACTTTATTTTCAAAGTTTGTTTGTTTGTTTATTTACAAACATTTTCTTGAATTCTTCAACTCTTTTCAACTTTCAATAAGTTTATAAAATTTTATTCATTCATTATAAAGAAAATCATCTTCTAAAACATTTTCAAATCAAATCAAGAATCTATAACTTTATAATTGTGATATTCCATTCTACTGATTGATTAAATTCAAAGATCTTGTTATTAAAAGAAAAAAAAGTCAACAAAAAAACGAAAAAAAACGAGCTTATTTATACTTTTTGATTTTGTTTTGATTTTTCATTCTTCTTATCTTCAACCAATTGATTCAAGTGAATTCTTTATAAATTTGCTTGTTTTTCGAAATCCTTGCATCAAATGACACCACTCCCTATTTATAAAAGTTTCAGTTTTTTTTATTTATTAGTCAATCAGTTACAGTTATTGCAACAATATCAAATTTCATAATTGATTAACTAAGCTTTTTTCTTCCTCCTTCTTTTCCTTTTTTCTTTTCAAATCTGATGTTCAGAATCATAACCAAAGAATCTGACAAAGAAGTTTCAATATCTCAATCAATTCAATTCAAGTTTGAATTTTGAGTTCAAAGTGATGCTTTTATAAGTAATTGGTTCATTTCATTTCTCAGAACGTTTTCAACAAATATTTTGGCGAACAAAATCTTGTTGAAAGCTCTCTGCTTCAAAATAGAATCAAATAATCGATCTCATACGAAATAAATAAAAACCTTTTTTACCAAGATCTTAATAATAACAAAAACGTTCATGAATCATTGATTGATATTTCTGTTTCTTCTTTTCCTTCCTTCTCAAATGTCTCTAATAGAATTCAGAATACAATCAGAATTGAAAATCAAAGAAATCATTGAATCAATGCTTTCAAAGTTTGACTTTGTTATTCATTGTAATGGAAAAAGTCGGAAATTAAATAGGGATGAACTGAAAAGAAAGAACAAACCCTTCAAAATTCTAAAACTTCGAAAGGAAAAAAATTGAAGCAATTTGAAAAAACTTTGAAAAAAAGAAAAGAAAAGAATTTATCAATAAATTATAATTTATTTTTTTTCTTTTTGGGTTATGACAATTAAACACAAATAAGAAAATAACAAAGCTTTTTGAAACTTGAAAGTTGAATTGAACTTCAAAGTTTCTATTTTGAATTGAAAAAGAAAGAAAGAATTTGTTATTATTATTTTTTTGTGAAAACAAAAAAGAAAAGTAATTTCAAAAAAGAAAAAAGAAAACTTTTGTAATACCTTTGAGGATATATCAAGAGTAGAAAGAAACAGTAACAACCATTAATATCATATCATATCATTCATTTCATATTCATTTCATTCATATTCATTCAAGGTATTTAGAGTGTTTTCACAAGAAATTTGCATTCTCAGGAGTTTTCCTTTTCAAAAAAAAAACAAGAATTAATTTCTAAAATAAAGAATGAATATAAAAAGAAAGATGTTTTTTTCATTTTTTACCTGTTTTTGAATTCAAGAAGTTAAAACATATATAGAGTTGAAGAGTTGAAGTATTGTTATTGCTCAAAACCTAAGGACCCTGGAAAGGAACGAAGGAGTTGAGGAAGAGAAAAAAAAAAAAAAAAAGAACCAAGAATGTTACCAAATATGAATACAATTAGAAATTAATTATCGATATTAAATTTTTGGGAAGATAATAGAACAATATGTGACCTTCTAGCTTTTCAATTCATCTCATGAAGTCTTATTTCTTATTGGAATCTGTTGAAATAAACTCTGAAATAAATTCTGAACGAAGTTTGAGATGATTATGAATTTACTTATTGTCACTCAACATAGCAACAAGAATTCTTTTTTGATTTTGATTTCAATTTCAGGTTTTGATTTTGATTTTCAATGTTAGAACAAAGTAATTGATGGATTTTTGAAATTCTTCAATGATTTCAATAACTACTGAATGATTCATGTTGTAATGTTGTGATTTCTGTAATCTCTTTTCCAATTCTTTGTGGGAGTACATCTATTTCAAAGAAAATTAAAGATTTCAGGGGACTTTCGATCGAATTCTAAAGACCAAAGAAAAAATAAAGAAAAAGCTTTCTAACAATCTAATTGAAAGAAGTTCTGAATAACTTTCAACAAACTTTTTACAATCTCATTCATTTGCAATAAGATTCATTTCTAAAAAGTTCATTCATTTGCGAGTTTAAAAAAATCACAACATTGATTTCAAGAAGAAAAATCGATTAATTAAAAAAACAAAGATAAAAAAAAGAAATAACAAGAATCAATGAAACAATAACTCAAATAATGTTCTTTAATTATCACAAAGAACTTTGTTTTCTAGAGAGATCTCTTGAATTGAAACAATGAATTATATTGAATATTGTTTCAAGAAAAATTTTAAATTTTTAACGGTTTTTTTTTTTTTTTTTTTTTTTTTTTTTTCTTATGTGGGGATTTTTGAGAACCTGTTGTTCCCTTTTTGAATTTCTAAGAATTGAGAAAAAAAGTTGAAAGTTTTTTGGGAGCAAAAAAATTTTTTCTTCAACAAAAAAAAAGTTTTGCTTGCAAAATAGCAAACACTTCAAAAAAGTATAAATAGAGGCTTTTTTTTTTCTTTCTTGAACAAAAATGCTTTAAATGCTCTGCCTCCGGAAATTCATTTGTTAGTTCCTTTTTTAACAAAGTTTTCATCTTGAAATACATTTACTTGAACTCCTCAAAGTTGAACCTGTGAATTAAAGTCATACTTCGCACGAAAACCCTTTTCTTACTCACTTTTTTATTTTTGCCTTAACAACTTTCAACTTTTTGATAATTATTTTCTTATTTTTCTTTTATAAATTCATGATAATTTCAATGAATTGTATATTTCAGGATCTCAAAATTAATTTCCAACTTTATTTCAACAACGTTCAGCTTTTTTTTCTTTTGAAATTTTACTTGAAAATATGGGACGGTGAATATCAAAAGCGAACGTACCCGCCATAGGATTTGGCTGGGGTCTGCGTTCGCTTTTGATATTCACCGTCCCATATGTAATATGTTGCAAACTTTTCGATTTAATACTGACGATCATCAACGGTAATACAGTTCATCTTATGCATTTGAGTTTCTATTTAATACGTTAATACAGTTCACATTACTATTATCAACAGTAATATAGTTCACAATTGAGTTTAAGAGTATCACAAAGACCTTGAAGATAATTTCATTTTGGGGATAAAAAAAAAACAAAAAAAATACCTTCAGTAAACCCAAAACTTCATTTTTGTTTTTAGACATTTAGATTTGTTATCCAATATCAAATTAAGGTCTCTTTATTTGTTTTTTCAAAAGTTTGAAGAAAAGAAAGAGAAAGAGATAGAAAGAGGAGGTAGAAAATAATAAAATAATCGAACTTAAGACCTTTCAAGTTTCTTCCCAGATACAAATTGTGTTCAATATCAAAAAAACAATCAATTTTGAGTAAATTTTTATTTTCAAAACTTTCTGGGGTAAAACTTGAAAGACCTTAATTGTGAGCTGAGTAAAAGAACTCATCTTTCCCATAGGAAAGCTTAGGTGGGGGTTGGTCAAAAAGCTTCAACTTTTTTCTCAATTCCGAAGAATTCAAAAAGGGAACAACTGGTTCTCAAAAATCCCCACATTCAATTTCAATTATAACACACTTAGTTCTTTCAAATTAATTCTATAACATAGAGAGAAAGTTTAAAGAAAACTCAATAATGGCTGAAACATTCTTAACCAAATGGTTGAAGAAAGAGATCAAGGAGAATCAAATTGAAGTTGTTTCCAATATCAAACCTAAGCAAGACCTTTTAGAACTTGAAGAGAAGGAACCCAATAATGAGAGTATGATTGAAAATAATGAAAATAATGGACAGTTGAAGAACATTCAGAGCTTGAAAACAAAGTTTGAGTATTCAAAACCTAGTCCAAGAAGATCGATGAGAAATTTTGATAAGGAAAATATTAATTATAAAGGGAATATGGAGGAAGTGAATGAGGATGAAGAACGAGTTCATGAATTGTAATTTTTGATTTTATTTCTTATTTCATTATTAATTTTAGTTAATTACTTGTTCAAAATAGAAAACGAAAGAGGTCTATTAATTCAAGAAAAGATTCAATTTCAAAAGATGATGAGACTTCACCAAGAAAACAATTAAAGATTTCAAAAAAGACTCAAGATAAATCAAAAAGTAATCAGAAACCAATGAAAGAAAATAAGAAAGAAAATAAAAAAGATAATGAAGAAGAGGAGAAAAAGAATCAAGAAAATATAAATAATGATCATAATTTTAAAGATAAACACAAAGAGGAGGAAAATAAAGATAATAATGATAATGCTAATATTGAAAAAGAGAGTGAAAATGAAAGTGAAAATGAAGAAGAAGGAGATCAAGATGAAAGAGAAGGAGATTATGAAATGATGAGATTGAAAAATATTGAAGCAAATAATAAAATTCTTGCAGAATTAGGATTATTAGGAAATAACTTATTTCAAGGAAAAAATCAGAATAGTCCAAAGTCAGATATAAAGAAGAAAAGACCTCCAAGAAAATTTGTTGAAACGACTGATGTTGAAAGGTTTTCTTCTTTCTTTCTTTCTTTAATTAAGTTATTTTATTTGTTTCACTTTCTATTGAGAAAATATTAAAAATGGAAAAAAAAAATATAGACGAACAAGTGCAAGATTATCTTCAAGAAATAAAAATCCAGAAGATCAAGTTTTAGGGAGCATTTTTCAAGACCTTCCTCAAGTTGAAAAAGAAAAAGAAAATGAAGAATTTTCTGTTTATTTAACAAAATGTATTACTCCAACTTTTTTTTTCTTTTAAATCCAAAAAACTCAATTATTAATATTAGCTACTCCTTCTTCTCGTTCTCAAACAAGTAATCCTTTCATTAATAGTCCACATTCTCATCATTTAACTGGACATGGACATAATGTTTATAGCTTTAGGTTTCCATTTTTCTTCTTTTTTCTTTTTCTTTTTTTAAAAAAAAAGATTTTGGGAAATGAACTTTTTTGAAAACAAAATAAAAGTCATAATTACAATCATTCTCTTCTTGCTGCAACTGGATCAGGAGGACTTGTATCAATATTTGATATTTCAAAACTAAATAACCCTTCAACCAAAGTTTCTAAAGAAGAACAAATTGAAGAAGAAAGTGATGAGGAAAATGTAATTTCATTAATTATTTTTCAAAATACAAAAAAAAAAAAAAAATAATTTTTTTTAAGGACTCAATTCTTCCATTATTATCCGCTCGAATTCATAAAAGATGGGTTTCTCATGTTCAATTTTTAGATTTTTATCAAGAAGAAAATGATTCATTATTCCTTTCAAGTTCAGATGATGCTTCATTAATATTATGGAAATTAAATACTGCTCAAGTTTTTATTTTTTTCTTTCTGTTTTTTGATTTATAAAATAAAATAAAATCAATAAAATAAAATATAAAATAAAAATAAAATAAATAAAATAAAAACAGGAACCTTCAACAATTTCAAAAATTTCTCAACTAAGCCATGAAATTCATAGAGGTGGAATATTTTCATTAGATTCATTTGATAAACAGGTTTCATTTTATTCAGAGAAAAAAATAAATAAATACAAAATGAACTTTTCTTCATAAAAATGATAAAATAAAAAATAAATGACTAGGTTTTAACTGGTTCAAAAGATACAACAATCTCTTTATCTCAAGTTGGGGAATCTTCTTTAGAAAAATTAATGACATTTGATGACTTTTCTGAAGTAAGAATTTATTTCATTATTTTATTTTATTTATCATTTTAATAAATATTGATTATTAAAAAAAAATAAAAATAAAAAATAGACACCTTCTGTTATAAAATCTGTAAGATGGAAAACCAAAGAGAAAAATATATTTGGTTGTGGAGGAAATGACCGTTGTATTTATATATTTGACACAAGATCAAAATCACCTCAACTTACAATTGATAATATTCACAATTTGGTAAAAAAATTTAACCTTGAATTTTCAATGTTTTCCAATTTGTTCGCTCATTGATTTATTTAAATAGGCTATTCATACAGTAGATTTTAGTCCTTTTGATGAAAATATTTTGATGTCGAGTGGATTTGATAGGGAAATCTATTTAGTTGATCTTCGAAATCCATCTAAAGCTCTTCATACACTTTCGGTTTTGAAAATCATTTCCTTTACCTCATGTAATTAGAAAATCAAATTTATTAATTATTTGTTCACTATTCATAGGGTCATCATCCAAACCCAAAAAGCAAACCTTCTCTTACTTCTCCAATTTTTTATGAAAATAATACAGTCGTAACTATTGGAGATGCTTCACAATATTTAAATAAATATTCTTGTACTACTGGTCTAAGTGAAGTGGCTGTGAATATTTCTTTTACTTCGACTTGTCTCTTTGCACATCAAAGTTTTTTTTTTTTTTTTTTTTTTTTTTTTTTTTTTTTTTTTTTTTTTTTTTTTTTTTTTTTTT
>Ga0209960_1003453_pt1 | contig 13586 bp, 14 predicted proteins | sample ThiBiot_500_plan_2_FD_183947 | JGI IMG/M metagenome (GOLD analysis project Ga0209960, IMG submission 183947) | Wastewater bioreactor microbial communities from Cape Town, South Africa - Thiocy_expt_500_plan (SPAdes) | ecosystem: Engineered > Bioreactor > Thiocyanate-remediating >... | reverse complement strand
TTTTTTTTGTTTTTTTTTTTTTTTTTTTTAAATTTTTTTTAATTTTTTTTTTCCTTAATGTAAAAGAAAAATGCTTCTGAAATCCTTGAAGATCAACCAAGAAAACAAAGCAATTCTAAAATTATGGATATTTTTGAAGAAGCAATAGAATATTCACCTTGCATCTTTCTCTTGAATAATATTGAGTTCCTTTCAGAAAAGGATGATGGTCAAAGAAATCATAAAGGTTTCTTTTTTATTATTTGTATCCTCTTTTCTCCTCTTATTAACTTCTTACTTTTAGACTCCACTTTCCTTGCAAATATCAAAGAAGCTCTAGCTAAAAAACCTAAAGACAAAATTTTAATTTTTGTTGCCACAACCGATGATTTGGAGAAAGTTTCCTCTCCTCTTCAATCAATTTTCTCACATCAAATCCCAATTTCTGTTTCTTTTCTTCCTTTTCCTTTTCCTTTTTTTATTTTCCCTTTTCCAATAACATTTTTTTCTTCTCGAAGACTCCTGAAGAAACAAGTCGTTTTGAAATTTTATCTTCGTTACTACAAGGGATTCCATTAAGTCCTGAAGTGAATATTAAAACATTAGCAACAAAAACAGCTGGAATGTTGCCCTTAGATTTAAAACAAATAGTTGCAAATGCTTCATCTCATGCATTCTTAAGAGTTACTCAATCTAGGTTTTTTTCTTTTCTTTTTTTTTTCTTTCTTTTTTCTTTCTTTTTTTTTTTTTTTTTTTTTTTTTTTTTTTTTTTTTTTTTTTTTTTTTTTTCTTTTTTTGAGGGAAAAAAAAAATGATTTCAATTTTCTTTTTCGCACTTCATTAATATAGGTTTATCAAGAACAATGATATTATTGAAAGAGATATTGAAGTAGGAGGAATTCAAGTTTCTGGAATTGACTTTAATTATGCACTTGATCTTGCTCACGAAATTCAATCCGAATCAATTGGAGCAGCAAAAGTTTTATTTTATTTCATTTTATTCATTTTTTTTAAAAAAAAAATGAATGACTCCTTCTTTAGATTCCAAATGTTACATGGGAAGATGTTGGTGGGCTAGCAAGTGTAAAAAACGATATTTTAGATACAATTCAACTTCCTCTAGAACATCCAGAACTTTTTTCTTCGGGCTTAAAACAACGTTCTGGTAATTAATTAATTAATTAATTATTATTTATTTATTTATTTCGAAAATTAACTTCACTTTAATTGAATTGAATAAATTAATTAAAGGTGTTTTATTATATGGACCTCCAGGAACAGGAAAAACGTTATTAGCAAAAGCAGTTGCAACCGTAAGTTCCTTTTTTCTTTTATTTATTTTCTTATGAAGAAAGAATAATTTATTTATTTTCTCTTTAAATCCAGGAATGCTCATTGAATTTTTTAAGTGTAAAAGGCCCAGAGTTAATTAATATGTATGTTGGAGAATCAGAGAAGAATGTTAGAGATATATTCCAGAAAGCAGTAATTAATTTTGATTTTGATTTTGATTTTTTTTTTTTTTTTTTTTTTTTTTTTTTTTTTTTTTTTTTTTTTTTTTTTCAAAAATCAGGCTTTAACTTTTTTTTCAAACAAAGCGTGATGCTAAACCAAGTGTTATATTTTTTGATGAGCTTGATTCCTTATGTCCAGCTAGAGGAAATACAGGAGATAGTGGAGGAGTAATTGATAGAATAGTAGCACAATTTCTTGCAGAATTAGGTACTTAAATAAATATAATAAATACCATTTTAATTCATTATTCAAAAAAAAATAACATTTAGATGGTGTTAGTTCAGGTGGAGATGTATTTGTAATTGGAGCAACGAATAGACCTGATTTAATTGATCCTGCTCTATTAAGACCTGGAAGATTTGACAAACTTATTTATTTATCAATCAGTGAAGATCGTGATTCACAAAAGAAAATTTTGTCAGCTCTCACAAGAAAGTTAGTTTTCTTCTTTCCTTTCCCTTCCCCCTTTTTTTTTTCTCCTTGATTTTTATTTATTTATTTATTTTATTGTCAGATTCAAATTGGATCCACATCTTGATTTACAACAAGTTGTGGAACAGGTTAACTTTTTATATTTTTTGGATACTTATTTCTTTTTACTATTTCTTTTAAATATTTAATTTAATTTTTTTTTCCTTCAAGCTTGGATTTAATTATACTGGAGCCGACTTTTATGCACTTTGTACAGATGCAATGATGAATGCAATTAAAAGAAAGATATCAATAATTGAAGACACCGTTCGTAGGATTTTTTCATTTTCATAAAATACCTGATTTCTAATTTTGCTTAAATAATAGGAGAATTACAAAAAACCAAAGAAAATTTGACCGTGGAGAAATATTTAGAATCCTTACAAGAAGAGAAAAAAGAAGAGTTACTTGTTGAGGTGAATTCACAAGACTTTTCAGCAGCAATTAAAACAGTTGTTCCTTCAGTATCAGATACAGAATTAAATCATTATAGACAAGTCCAAGCAAAATTTTCAGATACACAAAAGAGTAATTTTTTTTTCTTTTTCTTTTACTTTTCTTTTCTTTTTTCTTTTTTCTTTTTTTTTTTTTTTTTTTTTTTTTTTTTTTTTTTTTTATTTTTTTTTTTTTTTTTTTTTAAAAAAAATAAAAAATTTAAAAAATAAAAAAAAAAAAAAAAAAATAGGTAAGAAAAAAGAAAAAGAAAAAGCAATAAACTGATGTATTAAAAGATTCCAAAGAAGAATGGAAAACCAAAATAAAGAAATTATCTACTCTTTAATCTTTATCTAAACACAACAAACCAAAACCAGAAACAAAATCAACTTAACTCATTCTTTATCTGTTTTCTCTTCATAATATGGGGTATACTTTGATTCAATATATGGTCTAAAATGAATCTAAGAAAGAATTTATTTAATCAATATGAAAAAAAAAAAGGACTTTAAAAGTTTTTGACGTCAAAGAAAATTACTTTAATGTGCATGTTAACTTCATCACTTCTCGATAAATAACAAAAACTTCCTCCAGATTTTAACAATGCAATCTTAGCTTCTGGATAATATTTATACATTTCATCTCGTAATTTTTGTGAACTATCTGCATCATCTAGTACCTAAATATGAAGGATTTGAAATATTTCCATTGTTTCAGTGATCTTTGATTTTTTTTTAAAAAAAAAAAAATTTAACATCAATAATTGTGACTCTATCTTTTCCTGCAATAAAATTTGGTTGTAATTCAGTTGATAATGAATTCAGTTTCAATCTTGATGCTACTTGAGATTGAGAAAGTTTTTCAAGCTAATTTTGTATTATGTTTAATTATTATGATTTAAAAAAAGAAAAGGAAGAAGATAAAAAAAAAAAAAGAAAAAAAAAAAAAAAAAAAAAAAAAAAAACCTGTTCAACCATAAAGTCAATTGAATCAGCAACTGATTGTTCAACTTGATCCTGATTAAAATTTGAAAGAACTGTCCTTTTTAACATAAATTCAGGGACTATTCTAGTACTATTGAGATAAAATTATTATTATTATTATAATTTTGGAATAATTCGAATTTTTTGTTTTTTTTTAAAAAAAAATGGAACAAGCCAAAGAATGGTCGATTTGATTTAAAATGTGATGTATCTACATATGTATTGATTAGGATAAGAGATTCGACTCTTTTTCCTCGATACTGAGCATATAATTGACATAAATAGCCTCCCAAAGCACCTCCAAGTAAATGAACCTTGAAAATTGGGAGGAAAAATTCAATAAATATCTATCTGTCTATCTATCTTCGAAAAAAAAAAAAAAAGAAAGAAAAAGAAAGAAAGGTTACTTTATCTACATTGAGTTGATCAAGAAATTTTGTAAATCCATCACACCAAGCAGTATGAGACCAATATTCTGGATATTCCACCTGATTCAAGAAAAAATCAATTTTCTTCCTTTTTTTAAAAAAAGAACAACAAAATAGAATAGAATAAAATGATACAGTAATAACACGATATCCTTGAGTTCCAAGTCCATAAACTTGTCTAAAATAGCATTCAGCAGAACCACTAGATCCTGGAATACAAATCAATGGACTCCTAACTTTCTTTGGTCCAAAATCATAAAATTTCCAAATTTTTTGATCTTGTCCTTGCTCTACAATGACCTTTTTAATTTTAATTTTAATTTTAATTTATTTTTTATCTTGAAAGTTTTTCTTTTTCTATTCTTTTTTATTTATCTTTGATATTTGAAATTTCAAATTGTAATTGATATCAAAACAGGGCAGAAAAAACAATCACAATGTCACTCACTGAAACTTTCTGAAATACAAATATTCATTAACTTGTATGAAAGATTCAAAAATGATTGCTTATAATGCAATCAATGTAGCAATATACATGAAACAACGACACAATCAATCAATCATGAATGTTCATATGTATTTAAACAAAAAAAAAAAAGAAAAAGAAAAAAAAGAGAAGAAATTCAACAACAATACGAAACATAATTGTAGCTTTAAAATTATAACTTAAACATTGACTTTTGTAAAAAAAATTCAAGAGTAATAGGAACAGTAATACCTTCTGAAGGGCTACATTGCGACGGAATGCCTGATAGTCCTTTGCGTTTGAAATTGCAGATCCTTTCTTCCCTTCCATTTTTTGATCCAAATCCCAATAACTGAAAAACAATTAAACAAAATTTAAAGTCTTTTCAAATATCTATTTCCTTTTAAATTTCTTCAATTATTTCAAAGTTGAAGAACAAAAAGTCTTTAACAATTGTTAAAAGTTTTAAACTTTTCTTCTTTTTTTTTTTTTCAATTTTTTTTTTTTTTTTTTTTTTTTTTTTTTTTTTTTTTTTTTTTTTTTTTTTTTTTTTTTTTGATAAAATACTCGTGACTTGTAGATTTAACTGAGGAAGCAATTCAAACATCTCTTGCATCTGGTAACCTATAGTTCTCTTACAATCACAGTAAACCAATATCATTATTCTTTGTTTAAGTGCAGATTTCGAAGTAAGTTTTTTCTAATCCAATGAGAGAAGAAGAAAGGAGTATTTATTTATTTTTTATTTTATTTTATTTTTTTTTTTTGAATGGCAATGACAATAATGTTACAAAAAAGATCACTGAATCTTTCCAAACTTATTTCATTTTGTTGTTGTTCTGTTTTATTCTTTGTTAACACTTTTTTTGATTTCTTCCATTGCAATCTTTCTTTCTTCACTTGAAGATTCATTTAATTGAGTTAAAAAGTTATCCACTTCCTCTTGTGACATAACATGATCCAATTTAATTGAGGCATCAAGTGCAGCAAATGTTCTAACACATTTCCAACTTCGTTGATATAATGCTTTTTTCAAAAGTAAGACTCTTTTCCCTCTAAACTTCACAATATCTGATGGAGTTCCTTCTCCCCAAACCCAATATGAAGTTTTTTCTTGCAAAGTACCTTCTGATTCCAAAGTTGCAAAGACCCAATGATAGAAATCCCAATTTCCTTGAATTTGATCATCACTTTGTTGAGGGTATTGAGAATTTTTTGAAATTTGAATCAATCTTTGATCTGGAGAATCTCCAGATAATTTTTGGTCAGCAGGTAGGTTACAAAGACTATCCATCAATAATGTTTGAAGTTGTAAGTTATCATTAATACCACTAATTTTAATTGTAAATCCTTTCTTCTCTTCCAAATGTATCACAGTGATTGGTTCATCATCGAAAACATTAACAAGGGTATGAAGCATTTTAACTCCAGGATGTATCCAACGAAGTTTTTCCATTTGTTTTAAAAACTTTTCATCTGATTGAACTAATTTTCTAATTGATGGATGATAAGCTAGAAAATGAGAAGAGGGAGGACACATCCTAGTGAGAGATTCACAACACTCTGCTCCTAAATTTGTTGGATCAAGTTGATCATTTGATTGAGAATGGGAATGTCCATGATTTTCTCCAGGTCCATGAGAGTGATCGCAAGGTTCAATTTCTGGTGATTCAAATTGAAATTTATAAGCTCCATCAACAATCATTTTGAGGACTTTAATAAATTCAATTCCATGTTCTTCACTAACTGATGCACCTGTTTCAATTAAAGATCCAGCAAAGTAAGTTAACATCAATGCAATTTGAGGAAATGATGAATAAACTGGAGAAGAGGCTGAAGAAAGAAGACATTGAACAATGGGATTTAAGTCATCAAATGTCACATTAATAAATTCCTCTTCAAATTCTTCTTCTTCCTCCTCCTCTTCATCATCTTCATCATCTGGTTCTCCATGAGAATGGGAATGACCATGTTGTTCAGATTCTCCATGAGAATGAGAGTGACCATGAGATTGTGGTTGACCATGAGAATGAGAATGTCCATGTTGCTGTCCTTGTCCTTGTTGGAATTGTAAAATTTGTTGTTGTTGTCTTTGTTGAAGTTGTTGAAATTGTTGAGATTGAAATTGTTGAAATTGTGAAAGTTGTTCAGCTGGTAAATTTCGTTGTAAAACTTGTTGGAGTTGATGTTGTTGAATTTGTTGAAGTTGAAGGAATTGTTGTCGGTGGAGTTGGTGTAATTGTTCAAGTGATTGAGGTTGTTGTGGTTGAGGTTGAGGTTGACCATGAGAATGAGAGTGTCCATGTTGTTGAGATGCTCCATGGGAGTGTGAATGACCATGTTGTTGTTGTTGTTGTTGTGGTTGACCATGAGAGTGGGAGTGATTACATTGTGATCCTCCATGAGAATGAGAATGCCCATGTTGTTGTTGTGGAGGTCTTTGCTGAGGTTGTCCATGAGAATGAGAATGACCATGTTGCTGTTGAGGTTGTTGTGGTTGTGGTTGACCATGAGAGTGAGAGTGTCCATGTTGTTGAGATGCTCCATGAGAATGAGAATGTCCGTGCTGCTGCTGCTGTTGTTGTTGACCTTGTTGAGGTTGACCATGGGAATGAGAATGATTATGAGATTGAGTTAACATGGATATAATCCCAGAGATAGACTTTTGAACACCAACAAATGATTCCTTAATCTTCTTATTAACTTCAGTTGGTTCACATGTCTTTGTTTGAAGCTGCTCAAGTCCAAGTGTTGTTGCAGCATCAAGTGCAGCCACAGCTGTGCTCACCCTCTCAACCATTCCTCTTGAATTTTCTTTTTTTTTAAAAAAAAATTAAGAATTTAAATTTTTTTTATCAACAATTAACTTAACTTATATATGTATCTTTTGAAATTTTTCAATCAAATCAATATTCTTTTTGATGATTAATCTCTTTTTTTTTTTTTACATGAATCATGAAAAGTTCTTGATATTTTGTCTTTCACTACTAATCAATCAATCAGATTCCAAAAAATTTCAGTCGCCATTCATAAAAGCTTTCTTTTGCTCTTTTGAGTGATCCTCGAGTTGATGTGAATTAATTGTAAAGGTTTGTGAGATTCCAATTAATCAATCTTTAGATTTCTTTTTTTATTATTGGTCTTTCTTTTCTATTTGTTGAACTTTTGATTGTCTCCTTTCTTTTTTCTTTTTCTTTTCTTCTTCAATTGCATCTCGGATATCTGGATTTTTTTAGGTTTTTTGAGACAAAAATATCTAGAAAATTTCAATAAAAGAAAAGAATTAAAATAATAAAAACAATACCACTAAAATCATCGGTAAGTTGGATTAAATATTCGTTATAAATGTCCTTTTCTGGCATCACATATCGAGCTAATAAATCAACCAAGAGAGTAGTTGCACTTAACTTTTTTTTGTTTCAATTTCAATTAATTAATTAATTCATTTTTTAATTGGAAAAAAGAAAAAAGAAAAAAGAAAAAGAAGTGTAAAATCAAACCAAAGCGGAACCAGCAATAATATTAATTAACATAGTTTGGAAATCAAATTTTCCAACGTTTCCAATACGTTTGAAAAGTAATCGAACACCATGCCTATTCCAAGCATGATACTTCTTTGGGAATTCTTCATATTCTATTTCTTCAGATTTAAATGTTGTTCCTGAAATTTGGTGAACTGAGATTGTATATTCAAAATAAGAAACATTGAAACTGACCTAGTAGCAAAATATTTTTTATTTTTTTTTAAAAAAAAGAAGAAAAGAAAAGAAAGAGCAAGAGGAAAGAAAAGAAGAAGAAAAGAGAAAAAATACAGAGTTTGTATATTCAACAAGAATTAAAAGCACAGTTCCTGAATATCTCATACTTTTTTCTTCAGCAGCTCTTTTAGGATCTTCAAAAGAAGAAAAGTAATTTTTTTTTTGAGTTACAAGTTATGATTTTTTGAAAAGTAAGTAAAATTACCAAGTGAATCCAATGTATCAACACCAGCAGCTTTTAATAACACTCCAAGTTCAATAATATCAACATGTCCTTCAACACCTACACGATTTGGTGACGATAAAATCATCTCATTTCCATTCACATCAACTAATTTTCCTCTCATTTCTTGAACATGAGCTTGAATTCCTAAACTTACAGCATATAAAGCATGATCCATCATTAACTTTTTATTTTGTGAATCAATTGGTTGAATAATTATTCCTCACAAAAAAAAAAAAGAAAAAAAGAAGGAAAATTGACTGTATAACGTTCAATATCTGCAACATACACAATATCAGGATTTGATGTATTTGTGAAATCACACTTTGGATCTTCAAAACTACATTTTGCTTCCATATTTTGTTGAGTAATTCGAGTTGCAGCTAACAATGCAGCTTGTTCAGTTGTTGGATAACTTTTTATTTATTTATTATTTAATGTTTCATTCAGGTACAATTTAAAATCCTTTTGAAAATTTTAGAAACAATAACAAAAATTACACAACTGTTGCTTGTGGATAATATTGACATTTATAATTTGGAAATTGTCCATGAATAGTCTCATTTGTTTGAAGACAATAAGGTAGATCTTTCAATGAAGTTGGATTTTGAGGCTTGATTCAAAATTTAAATGAATAATTAATGTTCATTGAATTCAAACAAATCAAAAAACCTTTTGTAAAGAGAATCTAAATGAACCCTCAGGAAGATCTCTTAAAAGATACTTCTTTTCCCAGAGTAACTACTCGTTTTTTAAATTAAATAAAAAACAAAATAAATGGAATAACAAATCATAAAACTTACATTATAAAACACGATATAAAAGATAATAAGAATAAGGAATCCATAATAAAGCAATCCAAGTCTCCTATCTCGAATCCTCAAGATCTTCTTTGTATCATAAGCAAAGATATCATCTATTTTTCAAATAGAAATATAAAATTAGTAATTGGAGGCGTAATTAAGGTGAAATAGGAGAGAGAGAGAGATGTATACCAGGGTCGCTTTCAAACAAATCATCAAGAGAAGGAAGCTTCATTTTTTTTTTTTTTTTTTTTTTTTTTTTTCCCAAATCAACCTCAAAACTGCTTCCCTGCAACTTCTGAACCCGCAAAGATATTGGAACAATAACTCTCTTTGATATTCTACTCTAGGATTGTATTTTGAATGGTAAGAACTATTTTTTTTAAAATATTTGTCTTCTATTATTTGAAAGTTTTGTAAGTTTTTTATTTGGAGATCTTGGAAAGCGTTCAAATTCATTGTGCCAACTCGAATTCTTATAATGAATCTAAAATTAAAGATTTTTTTGATTCCATTGATTCGAAATTGTTGTAATAGATTCAAGTTTTTTTTAAAAAGATCTTTAAATTTCAACATTCTTAAAAATCTATATTTTTCTTCTCAAAAAATTAATTTGAAGGTTTAGTTATTGAAAAGATTCCTTTTTTTAAAAAAATGGATAATAGATTTGAAGAAGAAGAAGAATGGCAGTGAGATTGTTAACATTTTTTACAAAGCAAAATTGTTCACTTTGTTTTAAAGCTAAATCTGTTGTAGAAGAAGTTGCCAAACAAGTAATCCATTTATTTCTTTTCAAGAAAAACAACTATTCTCTTGTTATTAACAATCATTAAAAATAGATTCCTCTTCAAATCCAAGTTGTTGATATTGAATTGCCAGAAAATAAAACTTGGTTTGATAAATATGAATATGATATTCCAGTTGGACATTTAAATGGAAAATTTCTTTTTCAACATCGAATTGAACCAGATGAACTCAAATCACTTTTAGAAAAATTTGAAAAAGAAAAATTGTAAATAATGTAAGAAATAAAGTTTCCCTTAACAATATTTTAGTATTATTCATTTTTATTTATTTATTTATTTGTTCGATCTGAATTCTTTATAACTGTATTGTTTCAGGCAGGCTGATTTCGGTTTTGTTTGAGTCAAGAATCAGAAAAAAATCAGAGATACAGTAAAAAAAAAAACATGGCGGTTACGGTCTTGGATATTACGCCTTGGGATAAACCAACTTCAAAGTCAAAAAACGTACTTATTATTCCACTTTTATTCATTAAAAAAAAATTTTATAATAATTGTTTTTGAATTCACATATAAAGAAAGTTACTTTATAATCGATAATTATTTTTTTTGATAGTTTTTTTTTAATAATTTTTTTTAATTGAGAAAATTAAGGGAAAGTCAGCCAAAGCTTCCTTTTCTTCTACTTTTCTTCTTTATTTTTTGACAATGAACTTTAAGTTTAATGTTGATTAAAAAGTTAATTAGTTAGTTCATAAATACTCTCTTTTGCGAATTTTAATTTCAATTTTGTTTTGAGACTTATTTATTATTATATTATTATTATTTTGAAACAAAAAAAAAAAAAAAAAAAAAAAAAAAAAAAAAGACCACCTTCTTTTAACAAACCCTGATTTTTTTTTTCTTTTTTTTTCTGGATTTAGTTTTGATTCTTGATTTCTTAAAATGTTAAAACTTTATTTTCACTCTTCAATAACTTCAAATCTAAAGATCTCTTTATTTTATTTTGAATAGGCCATCAAAATCTCATGTCAAAACGAAACTGGATCTTCATTATTATTCAGGACATTTTCAGATCTTGAAAACCTTCATAATCAGGTAAGAAACAAAATCTTTGAATCAAATTGGAATCATATCTCTCTTTCTATTTTCCTAATTTTTTTTTGAAAAAAATCTATCAAACTATTAGGTTCTTCAAGAAGATACAAATTTCGATGCACCATTCCCAAATATTCGAGAGAAATTTTCATTATTCCCAAGATTGTTTCATACAAGACAAAATGAAATTGATCAAGTGACAAAATATTTAAATTTATTAATTGAAAAGAAACCTACTGCATTTCAAGAATTTCTTCAAATTAAATATTCTGAGGATCAAATAGAAAAAGGTCAAAAGAAAAAAAAGATTGGATTAGAGGATTTTGAAATATTGAAATTAATTGGTGAAGGATGTATGGGAAAAGTATCATTTTTTATTTTTATTTTTATTTTATTTTTTATTTTCTCTAAACCAAAAAAAAAAAAAAGGTCTTTTTAGTGAGAAAAAAAGATGAAAAAAAACTTTATGCCCTCAAGGCAATCAATAAAGAATGGGTATTACTTCAAAAAGAACTTGAACATACTAGAGGAGAACGAGATATTTTAGTTTCAATTAATCAAAAAACTCGAAATGAAATTGATAGTCCTGCTCACCCATTTTTGATCAAACTTCATTACTCTTTTCAATCTGAAGATGAATTATTTTTTGTCCTTGATTATTGTAGAGGAGGAGATTTAGCTACACAAGTTCATTTATTTTTCTTATATTTCTTTCCCTTCTTGTTCCAAATAATAATAATAATAATAATAATAATAATAATAATAATAATAATAATAATAATAATAATAATAATAATAATATAGTTTGTCATTACACCAAGATTCAAAGAAGAACGAGCAAAATTTTATGCTGCTGAAATTGTTTTTGGTTTAGAAGAACTTCATAAAAGAGGGATAATTTATAGGTTCTTTTTATTTATTTTTATTTTCTTTATCCTTTCATTCAATATCTATTTAATTCACAATATTATAGAGATTTAAAACCTGAGAATTGTTTACTTGATGAATATGGTCACCTTGTTCTTACAGATTTTGGGCTTAGTAAACAACTTGCAGTTCCATTATTTGATTCAGATGAAAAAAGAATAGATCCCCTTGGAGATAGCAAATCAACAAATTTACTTCAAATCCCACAACCAAAACAAAAAGAAAGAAAGAAAACAACAAAAAGTTTTTGTGGAACTGCTGAATACCTCGCACCAGAAATTTTATCTGGAGAAGAATACTCATTTCAAATTGATTGGTGGAGTCTTGGTGCTTTTTTATTTGAGATGTTGGCTGGATTTGTATATTTTTTTTTCACCTGAAATTTTTTTTTTTTTTTTTTTCCCGCTCCTTTCAACCTTTTTCTTATTCGAAACAGACCCCATTTTATCATGATAATCATCAAGAAATGTATCGTCGAGTTTTAAATGTAACTGTAAATTTCCCTTCTTATTTTTCAGAAGAAGCAAAAAGTGTCATCTCACAGGTTCCATTTCTTTTTCTTTTCTTTTTTTCCAACATTGATTAACTAAGAGTTAAAAAAAAAAAAACAGTTATTGGATAGAAATCCTCAAACACGTTTAGGATGTCGACAAGGAGGTTTGCTTTTTTATTTTTATTCAATTTTTTGTTATTTATTTTATTTTTCACTCTTTTTTTTGAAGACCTAATTTAATTTCAAATAATAATCATTAAAGGAGTTGAAGAATTGAAACAACATCCTTTCTTTGCATCAATTGATTGGAAAAAATTGTATAATAAAGAAGTCACTCCATCATGGGTTCCAAAATTGGTAATTTCACTTTCTTTTTTTTCCCATTTTCAATTACAATTTCGGATTTCTTTATTAAATCACATTAAATAGAATGGTGAAGAGGATGTTGGTAATTTTGATCCATCTTTTACTGATCAACTCCCAAAAATTGGTAAACCAAGAGATATTCCCCTCTCAAGAACATTTCAACAAAAATTTGAAGGGTTTTCATTTGATCAATCATCTTTTCTTGAAAATTTTCAAAGGTTTATTTGAATCTTCAATTTTATTTTAAATCAAATCTCCTTTCTGACATTCTTAATTTTTTTGCGTTTAGTACAAAAGAACCAATGACACCAGAATCAAGCTTTGACTCATTTAAATCAGCAAGATCTAGAAAAGTTTCAAATAGTAATAATCCATTTCTACTGTTTGAAGATTCAAATTTAGAAGAGGAAGGTGATAGTGATTTTTCAGGTTATAGAACTAGTTTAGAATCTGAAGTGTCTTTTGATGAAAACAAATTATAGATCAAAATAGAGAATGAAAAAAAAAATTTTTGTTCATGTAAAATAAAGATAAAATTAAAATTAAAATTAAAATAAGTTCACAATTTGGAATCAATTCTAAAAATTTTTAATAGGTCTTGAAAATTCATTCTTTTTCTTTTTTCTTTTTTTTTTTACCAAATAAAAGGTATAACAGCCTTTCTATTCTTTGGGTATTTCCCTTTGAATGTTTTGAGATACCATTCATGATGTGAAACAGCTCTTGGAACAATATTTGCGATAGTAGCAACTAGATAAGTAAAACTTGCAAAATTTGAACAAGCAATAAAGTATCCAAACCATTCCAAAGTTTCTGCAAAATAGTTAGCACCTGATACGAATTTTTTTTGATTTTTATGAGAATTTTTTGATTTGATTTTTTTTTTTTTTTTTTTTTT
>Ga0209960_1003451_pt1 | contig 13591 bp, 3 predicted proteins | sample ThiBiot_500_plan_2_FD_183947 | JGI IMG/M metagenome (GOLD analysis project Ga0209960, IMG submission 183947) | Wastewater bioreactor microbial communities from Cape Town, South Africa - Thiocy_expt_500_plan (SPAdes) | ecosystem: Engineered > Bioreactor > Thiocyanate-remediating >... | reverse complement strand
GCTAATGTATATCGTATAGTATTTGTTTATAATGATACTACATTAAAATCTATTGATTGTCCTATTAAATTACATTTTATTGAATTTACACATGATGAAAATATTATATTTTCTCAAAGTAAATCAAGTATTTATCATATAACGAATCCATTAAAAGAAATGAACGATAAAATTTATCCAACTAGAATATTCTTAGGTATAAAAGACTTGGTATTATTTACAAGTCTAACATCTAACAATGAAAAGATTTCCATGCCAACATTAAACTCATGGGCCGATTGGTTAGATATCGTTCAACATCAAATAATTATTGTTTCTGGATATCAATTTAAAATTATTGAATTTAATCGAGAATTTACTGGTGAAATTAAGATTAATATTCACATTGATCCATTTGATCAAATGAAAGTTATTTTTCTTGGAGAAACGAATAATAATATTGATAATATTATTCAAATTGCAAAACAATATAATGGAATCGATAAGACATATAGAAATCCTGATAATACTTTTCAAAGTTTTGCATATGAACTTATTAAAAAATTGGAAGTTAATAAAGATATTTGTTCTATTGGATATTTATCAACTAGAAAAGAATCGTATGAATTCTATGTTAAATATATTCGTGATAATTCAGCTCAAACTATTCTTACTGATACAATCAAAGAAATTATTACATCAAATTCTACAGATGTTCTAAAGCAAAAATAAAAATATTCTTGCTACTAGTTCTTTGTTTATTTATCAGACAGATAAAATAAATAAAGAGTTGTTTTATTTTTTCTATTCTTTTGATCAATCGTATGACAAAAAAATTGTTAGATTTTGACCCTGTAGAAATTATCTACCAAATCATAATATTCACATTCTCTCTGACCTGTATGTATATTTTTCTAAGAGATATTTTATTATGAAAACATTTCAAACGATTTTTATCTTGATTTTTGATTGCCAAATTTATTTTTATTTTTCTCATATATGAAAACGCCTATTCAGTATTATTTGCTTAAAAACAAACAAATCACCCTCAAGGCAACATAAGTTAAAATGTAATTACTTTTTTGCATCGAAATAGATAGGATACTACTGAGAAAAAAAACGAATAAACGAAAAAGAAATCTATTATTAAACATAGATTATGTTGACTTTTGGGCGTTTATTTAAGACTGAATATACTTTTTTTTCGTCACGGTAGAATAATCACCTTTATTTAAGCTTATTTATACAATGAAACTAAAGAGAAAAGAAAAAAAAACATTCGATTTTCATATACACTCTTCATTTAGTAGTTTCACATATTCTCTTGTAAGAGTAAGTATTAGTTTTTATTTATTATTACTAAAATTGAATGCATCATAATAATAGTAGTGATATCATGAGTTTTGTTCTTCTTATAAGTAATAAATGTTTAAATTGATTCTAGATTTTATTTCGAGTCTCATGTCTTCTGATTATACTTGTGAAATATATACTTTAAATGCTGGTCGTGGTGATGCAACTCTGTTTATTGAGACAGAAAATGGTAAAACATTTACGACTATGATCGATTGTGGACCAAAACAGTTTTATATGCGTAATAAAGCATGGAAAGAATTCTTAACAGAAAAGAAGATTATGGAAAAACAAACTGAAAACGTCAAATTAAACGCTTTAATCTTGACACATAAAGATGTCGATCATGTACAATTTTTAATGAAGCATTTTTATTCAAAAGGAACAGGGCAAGATTGGGAACGAATTTTTTCTGGTATAGAGCATTTCTTTGTCAGCGAAGGAGTTCTCGCAGGCAAGTATTCAAAAAAATTTTTTGAACACTTGGATATCTGTTTCTCGGTAATGTATAAGAAGAGCAAAATCTTGATCGATTTTTATGTATATCGCAATTTTATAATAGCGCCTGGAGACGACGAGGAAATGTATCATTATTATTTAGGAAAGGAACAAAATATTTATGGAAGTGATCCTGATGCACCACGACCTCAATATGATGAGAGTGCTTCCAACATAAATTCTTTACTTGTTTATTATACTCGCCCAAGTCTAAATATTGATAATGGTCCATTGTTTATCTTTTCTGCTGACAGCTTAGCTAGTTTGATATGGGAAAAAACTAAAGAATTGAATTATACCGACACTCCTCGTTTGTTTTTTAAAGTTCCTCATCATGGAAGTAGAAGGAATAATTTTGAAGATCTGGGCGATTACAATAATTTACTTGATCTTAGAAATGTTGTATATCCTCTTCGAGCAGTTGCATTGTGTATTTTATGTTTTCGTTGGAAAGAAATGAATAGAAAAACGTTGTCGGATGACGAAAGACGTTGGCATATTCGATTTAGTGCAGGCGTGCCTCCATCTGTACATGATATTGATATTGATTATTATGCACTTAAAATACTCCCAGAGATCATCCGACCTGAGAAGATCGAAGAATTTTTGAAAGATGTTCTTCTAGAATTTAAAATAGTTGCAAAAATCTTATCAACCGCAGACGAATTAAAAGAATCAGATTTGCAGAAAGTTAACAGAAAATTTCTGGCAGTGGAAAAATTAATATCTCCGATAACAGATAAAATAGATGATGATCGTTTTACAAAATCATTCTTTCAACAAAATAGTTTTTTATCTTCACTTTGGTGGCGACATTTAATTGCTCGATTCTATCAGAAGATTAATGCTCAATATTATATTATTTCATGTTATACAAGTCATGATCATCCAAATATGGAAACTATTACAGGAATTATTCTTGCAGCACAACAAAAATTTGGTGTTGAGAGAACCATTCTAATCACGAATACATCAACATCTCTGGAAGGGAAATTAGAACTATTACAAGCGGAAGTCAGTGATTTTTTGGATAGTAATAACAAATCGTTCATTAGTAACGTTAAAATCATACAAAGCCGCGATTATAATATCGATACTCTATTCGATGTTAATAAAGGCGATTTTCATGATATAAGTCCAGGTAAAAAGTATATCGAATACAATTATAAATCAATACAAAAAAGTAAACCAAAAAGATCACTTAATTTTACGAAAAATATTAATGAAATAACAAAGGAATTTATAAATTATCAATTTTTTCTTGGTGGCAAACCAGTAAATGTAAAACCCCACGAAGCTTTTCTTAAAACTCCCCCAGTCCCATTCGTATTATGTAAAGACGAAGATCATCAATCATATAACATCTCTCGATGGAATGACCAATATGATCTTGATTATACTTGGTTTACAATTGTTCCATTTGCCAGTCAGGAACCGGGATGTTTCGTCCAAGCTGTTTCGAAATACAACCGTACAGAATCTCAATATGAATATTATTTTTTCAGTCAAGTTTATAAAACTACAGGTCCCAAAACTAGTAAAGATGACGAAATAATGAAAAATATGGTCAACTGGTATAATGATCCCAAAGATATAAGCCGTAGACCAAACAAATTCTTGCGTGTGCTAGATCTTGATCAATCATCCAGTCAATTGTTCCAAATAACAACTACTTCTCTTGCTAAAGCAAAATATTCAATGATATGGAAGGAAACACCAAAACTTAGTACTTTGAACATAAATCTGTCTGTAACTCCTCCATCGATTATTGCAGTTCCTTTAGAAACAACCATGATGAACAACGAAGATTCAAGTCTCATACGTTATTTACAAATAATTGCTTATGATTATAAAGATAATCTCGAAAAAACAAAATTACAACAACTTTTAACAGTTCTTTTACCATCGTCATTATTTCTCGTACAATTAATGGAACAATGCAAAACAAATTCTTCTGTTTTCCAAATGTTATCATGGCAAGTAGATATTTCTTCTTCTACAGCAACCTTCTCCAATGAACCAAATAATACAAAGCCATTTTTAATTAATATAATGCTTCATTTAATTGTTCCATCTAATTCCGTTTATAAATTTGGTAGTGAACCCTCTCAATCTCAACTGATTACCGAAACAATAGTTAATGGAATACTTCCATCATCGGAAAATTTAGAAGATAAAGTTAAAATAGATTTCAAAATCAAAACAGAAGGAGAACGAAACTATTCTGTCGAATATCAATTATTAGCTAGTGAACAATCGATCATTACACGACCAATTACATTTCTAATGAATATCGATTTATTCACTGAACGTGAACCAGTTACTGTGATGGATGTACTTGCATGTGTGCTATCTTATGGTAGAGCTATACGATCAACATATTATTGGCCAACACTTTTCTTCGATATTAATCTGCCAGAATGGACTGTAAATATTAATCAAGATTCAGAATTTCTTTCGCTTGCCTTTTTTTCTCTACCTACAATTCAAGCAATTTATAATGCAGAACAATTAATTCCAAATCCTTTAGGAACAAAATCTGTGTTGAATCCTCCTTCAGATTTCATCAAAGGGAACTCAATTCCATTATTTGTAAATCTTACTTATTTTCAACCGACTATTGAACGTATAGAAATGTATACTTTTCAATCTGCTAAACCCTATCTTCCTGCATCTTCCGTGTTACTTAGTGATTCGAATGTATGGTTAAAAATGATTGGTAAATTAGAAGGAATTTCTATTGATATATGGATGCCAGCTAACAAAGAAGATGATATACAAATACTATTACCTAAAACTATACATACTCAAGATTGTGTTAATCTTGTAGCTGCATTAGTTGCTAAACAAACTGGTGTTCCAATTTCTGATTCAAATTCTATCATTGATTGGATATCTACAATGAAACTTCCTCTTCTTGGTGATATTTTGAAAGATTTTGAATTATCAAACGTTGGCTTCCATATTCATCGTAAACTCGTAGAAATGGAAGATATGGAAGTGAATAAATTATATTTTACTGTTAAACATTCATTAGCAGACTATTGGACAAATAAAATAATAAAATTATTACCAGGATCACCATCAATTAGTATTCAACAACCACAAGTTAGTGTTGATATATCATATCCACTAGAATATAGTACAAACAAATCATTTATCTCTTATACTATTGATTTTTCGTTGAAATTCGCATATTCATCTCCTTTATTCATTCGATTTAGTAAACAACCACTAAATATTGATGGTTCTGATGTGGATGAAAAACGTTTTGAATTATTCATTAGTAATGAAATGAATCTGACACCAGTTTATTCTTGTCGACCAGATTATTTTAATGGAATTATTGACAATCTTGATCATACAACTTCATTTAAATCTCTAGATCAAACAGATTCATCTCCACCAACATTATATCTTATTTTCAAAACTTTCGGTTTATCTTCTTTTGTTGAAACATTACCTTGTGTTGGTGAATTATTTAAATCTACTGAATTAGAATTAATGAATATTAGTTGCGTGTATAAGGATGATACTAATTACACATGGGATTATTTACATTTTATTCTTCAAGTATCCGAGTTTAAATTTGATTCGAATATTCCATTATTAAAATGTTTTCGATTTATTGGTTCAGAATTTGATTTCGAATGTTCATCAAAAGATCAATGGGAATTTTCATTGAATACAATAGTTAATATTGAAATTTCTGATACAGACTTTTTTCAATGTGCAATTAGTTTATCCTATACGACCAATAATATCTTTACAGGTTATTCAACATTTGATTTTTCTGTTATAAATGAAGATGAAAAATTTACATTAGCTCATCTATCACAACTAATTGGTTTAGATGTAATTAATAATATTCCTTTATTTAATAATTTATTAAATAATGTAGCATTGATTGAATTTAATTGTATTTATAATTCGAATAGTAAAGATTCACCTTTTGAACTTGAACATTTATCGATTAAAGTTAAATATACCGATTCGTTTACAATAGCAAATCTGACATTCAATGATTTATCAGTTACAGTCAATTTCGATTTAAAACCAAGAAATTCTGACAATGAACCTAAAGAATATAACATTTCAGTTAGTTTTACTGGAACATTAAATTGTTTATCGGTCGATGTAAGATATGATTCTACTACTCGAATACTTTCAGGATCAGCACTCGCAATATCAAGTGAAGTTGGATTGAAACAAACTCTTGACTGTTTTGTTAGTCCAAATAAAGATCAATCATTAGAAAATGATGCTATTCTATCATCGTTAGTGGATCATAAACAATTTGGACTTAATTCTTTGAAATTTGAAATTCAATTAGAAAAATCAAATGATTCAAATACTATTACAAGTTGTTTTTTAAAATCTGCTTCAATTGATTTATCTGGTAATTTGTCTATTCCAATATTTGAATTAAATCTCAAATCACTCAAAGTTGAATATGAAAAGATCATTAAAAATGATAATGATTCTCCATCGGATGATATTTATTCATCAGCTCGACTCAATCTTATTGCTATACTATCTCGATTAAAATCTCGAGCACAAATTCATATTGAATGTAATAAAAAAATGACTTCATTATCTGAATCAACCAGTTCAACAACAACTACAACAGTAAAGGGTGAAGTTATTCCATTAACACGTGATTCTCTTACATTTCAAGGTTTTATTGATTTATTTTCTTGGATTATACCTAATTCAACTGATAAGATTAACAATGAAATTACTTTATTGAAAAGTATTCAAATAAAATCAGCTTCTATTGAATTAACAACAGAAACAAATCAACCTTGGCGTATAACTTCTGCACAATGTATTGTAGGAGAACTTAATAATATTTCTATTTATGAACAAAATCCAAAAATAATATTGAATGGTGTATCATTATGTGTAGAATATGAAGAAAAACGAGATCCCAAAGTATTCTTTTATCTCAAGGGTGAAATAACAATAGGAGGAGTTTTAGTTTTTGCTTCGTATCATTGGACTGACAAACAAATTTTGACTGCAATAATTGAACCAAGTAAAGCTGAAAATATTCAATTGAGTAAATTAACACAAGAATATGTTGATAATACAGAAACAGATATGAAATCTCTACCTGATTCACCAACTGGTTTTATTTCAGTAAAACCTTCTTCAAAATCTTATGCATTTGCTCATTTGAATTTAACTGATTTGAAATATACTTTCTATGGTCAATATGAACAAATGGCAAATGGAATCTTATATATAAACAAAGATACACCTTCTTCTCCGACTAATTCTTATGTCTTTGTTATTCGTACAGGAAATGAATTTAAATTTGAAAAATTATTTGAATCTGGTAATTTACAATCTTTAGCTAACGAGGGAACCATCTGAGATGACACCTTCCGATCGGATCCATATTGTAGTTAATAGTAATACTCAATGAGTGGATATATACTCCGAAATGATTTCTGCCCAAACTCTGTTGTTGTTGAGATACTGTATTTTTTAAAATATTGAGATAAAAATGCCTGTGGTCCCCCTCAGGGTTTTCGGAAAAATTTATTTTCATATTTTGACTTGAAACTTCGTACAAAGATAGGTCTCAATGAGAGTAGTCTACTGTAAAAATGTTGGACATATCCGTTATTTCTATCCTAAGATATACCCATGGTAATGTGATATTAGTTAGAAAATCGGTTTCGATGGTCTTGTTTTCATTAAGAGCATTCAGTAAACCTACGATTTTTACAATAGACTACTCTCATTGAGACCTATCTTTGTACGAAGTTTCAAGTCAAAATATGAAAATAAATTTTTCCGAAAACCCTGAGGGGGACCACAGGCATTTTTATCTCAATATTTTAAAAAATACAGTATCTCAACAACAACAGAGTTTGGGCAGAAATCCTTTTAGGGTTTTTACTACCTCAATATACTCGACTAAATGAGATATAAACGAATGAAAACGGGAGGTGTCACCTCGGGTAGTTCCCTCGTAAGATAATCGATAATATTTTAACAATTGAAACTGCTCTAATCTATATAAATTCATTTCCAACAAAAACAATCAAATCAATCAATGAAGATATTGATAATGCAGTCACAGATTTTGAATATGATACTAAAACTTATTCGTCAACAGCAGTAGAACCAATAGTTTCACCATTTGCATTAAATAATTCAAAAATGCCTTTTACTTCGTTAACAACAGATTGTGGTCGAGGATGTTTCGTTTATATTCGATTAAAAATGGATACTCTAACTAGTAGTAGTGCTTTAAAAAGTCTCATCACTATTTGCAATACACATGATCCAATTGAAATGATTGGTTGTTTTCCAAGGAAATCGGCTGATGAAGACGATCAAGGAATAGAATTTATTGGAAGAAATTTTGCATTTGTTTTATTGGGTAAATTACAAATTTCTATTCGAGAAATGAAATATATCGCAAGACAATCGAAAGCAAATCGAGATAAACCATATGATAAATCTCTTATTTTTTCTATGGATGGTTCTTTATCAGTTATTTGGGATTTATCACTTTTACAAGATAAACAGAAAATGTCTGAAATCGAAGGAAAGAAGTTTAATTTGGAAATTCATGAAAATCAAGCTCAATTTTCTGTTGTTCTTTTTGAAATTATATCACCATTTGGTTTACCAAATATTACAATTAATAATTGTCAATTTACTGGAAAATATGAATTTGAAGTAGATAAAAAATTAAAAACATCGAATTATACTCTTGAAGGTACTGTTGTTCTTCGATCTGCAACAGATAGACGATTAGATATATCTTTGACAACAAAATTATATTTTCATTCTTCATCTTTGATTCCAGTTGCTGTTTGTATTGATTTAAAAGATCAAAAAGTTAATTTACTTGAATTATTAATTAAATTATTAACATTAAATACAATAGATAATGTTAATTTCTTGGATATTTGTGTTGTTGATAAAATCTATGGTTGCTGTATCGATACATTTTCTGTTTCTGATTCAGAAAAATTAGAATTAAAAAAAGGTGCTCGATTTACAATTGATTTTTTCGAAATATTTCGAATTTTAGTTGACATTATTTCAGTTGGAAATACATATGAAATTATTGGTACAGCAACTAAACCATTTGATTTAATTATTTTTCAATTAAAACATCATCAAAAAATGGGTAAAGATGGTGAAGGACCAACTGTTAAATATTCATCTGCAGAAAATACTTTATTCATTTATTCTTCTATTGGAATTGGAAATTATATTATTAGTGAAATCGAGTTTCGATATGTATTCAACGAAAATAAATTCATTACTAGAATTACTGTACCAGCTCTGAACAATCCAGCTATTGATATTTCATGGAATAAATCTGCAGGTTTTCAATGGCAATTAGTTGGATTTGACGACTTGAAAACATTGATTGATACTGTTAAATTTACTAAACATCTTCAGGACATGTTGAATAACATGGAAACTGATCTATGTGGAGCAATTACAAATTTAATATTAGAAGATACGATTAGTGGTACAATGTCTGCTTCATTTCGATTTAATAAATCATCATCTGATGAAAATGCAACATCAAAAGTTGTTTTAATTCTTGGTTGTACATTGGAAATTCATCTTGTTAATTCGAGTGGTCCTAGTATTTCGGTTCCAATTAGTGAAATTGAACTTTCTCCTGCTATTCCGGATATAAGTACTGTGAAAGATCCATTATCCTTTATTCGCTGCAGGCATGCCAAATCTCCTGATTTGACCAGGAGTCTCCTGATTTTGTTGATTTTCTCCTGATAAAAAATCTCCTGATTTCAGGAGCTGATTTTGGTGATTTTCTCCTGATTCTCCTGATTTTTATTTTTTTCCTCTTCAGTCACATGAAATATTTGTGGAATAACAATCGAAGTCGGATGAGACACGACCTGGTGGGAGCTGAGCTGAAAATCCGAATGAATACTCATTTAACATGTAAAGAATTCTATAAGTATCTTTTGACAAAACCTGATTTGTTGAAAAAAATTCGATCGTCAGATAAGTATAGTCATGTTGCAAAGATTCCACGAATCGTTTGAAGATAATGGTCATATATGTATTTACTTGATACGTTTTCATTCATTAACTAATAGCTATAGTTTATTTTGATTTTCCATGTCTTTTTAAATGTTTGAATAACTATTTATGAAATAAATGTCGAGAAAAAAGCATAAATTTTTTTTCGATTTTGATTCGATTATTAGAAACTTTTTAGTAGTTATTCTGTAGCAAAATGTATGGGAGTATTCGCATTGATTAAACAGGTTAGTACTTGAGTTAATCCGTTAGAATATCGTTTGATAACCTTTGAGATTTCATAAAAAATCTCCTGATTTTCCTCCTGATTTGAGATAAAAAATCTCCTGATAGACTCCTGATTTTTTTCGAAAAACTCCTGATTTTGAAAATTTGGATTTGGCATCCCTGATTCGCTGGTTAGTTGACACAATTATATTGAATATGGAAGAATTTTTTATAAAATTTGCTAAAAATCCAGTAGAAGTATTTAAAATTATTGGAATTCTGACAGCATCGAAATTTTCAAGAGACCTATTGACCAAATTAGCATGTCGAGTACCGAAAAATACTTTATGGGACGAGTTAGGAAATTTGATTAAACAAGCAACTAAAGAACTAGCTGAAGCAATCGCAGATATGGTTGCCGCTGTCGCTGCTACTATTGCTGACGGTATAATTGATGCTGCTTTGTGTTTAGGTACTGCAACAACAGCTGCAGTTGCAACTATGACCACTTTGGATTTATTTGATTCACTAGACAATCTACTTTCGGATAAAGATAAAGAAAAGAAAAAAGATGCCGAAAAATATCTTCAAGATAATTTTAATAATGTTCGTGATAAAGTATTAACTCTTCATGGTTCACAAAAAATTGGAGATAATACATATCCATTTATAGCAGTAATGCAAACATCTGATAGATTGAAAAACGAAGGTGTAATTGGATATGATGAGATTCTAGTCCGTTGGGAAGCATTACCAAAAGTTAGTGGTTATTCGTTTACATATTATGTTATGTTAACAATTAGAAATGATAATAATACTTCCAGTCCATTTCGATATTTTAAAGAGACTAGTGAAAATACGATTGTTTTCAATGATCAAGAAATTTTAACTGCTACACACTGTGAAATTCTTGTACAAGCACGTTGTAAGATAACTGTGGAAAAAAATGGTAAAACTATTGAAATATTATTTCGTGGTCCAGGTATTATTTGGTCAGAACAACCTGATCATCCTAAACCTAAAAAGCCCGAAGATAAAAAACGTATTGAACCGTTTCTTATTGATAAATATCCAAATTTACCATCTCCTCAACTAAAATCTTGTACTTATATCCGTGGAAAAATTCATTTAGAATTCGGAAAAGTAGACAAAGCAGTTGCTTATAAAATTTATATTTTACAAAATAATAATACTGTTTATTCAACAAGTATTTCTGGTAATTCAAGTATAATATCTTGGTCTGAATCTATTTGTGAGATACCAGGAAATGGTGATGGTTTATACTCATTCAGTGTACGTGCTATTGCTCCTGTTAATTCAAACATTTATGATAGTCTATCAGTAAGATTCTCCGAACAATTCAAACGTGAAAATCCACCTCAAAATATTGAATTAGAATATGAACAAATATCGAATAAATTACTTATAAAATGGCAGTATTTAGAAAATGTTTCTTATGTTTTACAAACTGAAAATTCTTCAAATATGGTTGAAGTAGAAAAATCTTTTCCTCTATTAAATCCCGATAGTAATGGTTTTGGTACAACTTCATTTGATTTCCATGAAATATTTCTAAATTTCGATGATCATTCTCTATCACCATGGTCTCTTTATATTTATACTGAAGGTACATCAGTAGTGATGGATAGTTCAAAGATTCTACTAAAAGATAAAATCGCTTATGCTGATGTTTCACCACCAAGTAACATTAAGTTAGAAGCAGATAATATAAAACAACAGTTGAACATATCATTTGAGCATCCAATAAATTCTGAACAAATTAAATATAAATATCGATTAATGAATATAAACAATCCAAATGAACATATTGAAATTGCAAATGAAATCTCATTACATAAAACATTCCAATGGTTGTATTCTTCTTTTCAATCATCTGTTGAAAATAATCCATCGAATAAATATCAAGTTATTATAAACAAGTAACGTTCATCGAGAGTCGATTCACTTGACCCTCGACTGAATGTGTCAGTGTGCACGGCTATAAAAGTTTGAACTAAAAACGATCGACTATACGTATATATGATAAAGTTTCACCATACATCATATCGGGCAACACCTCGTCGGTCGTCGGCGTCCCTACGGTCCGCCACTTCCGACTCGAGCTGCCACATTTTCGGGCTCCAGTATTGGTAGTTATCGAATAGCTAGGTCGAAATGATTATAGATATCTGAGAAGGGCCACTTTATAGTTTTCTAAAGACAACAATCGACCCGGAAACATCATATCTGATTTAACATAATCACCCCATAGGAAAAATCTCTTTTTTTCCAAAATACGAATCTTCTAATGAGCAATACCCAGTTCCACACTTCGAAAAATCGTCAGTTTCCAAAAATATTCAGTTGAAAATTTTGAATATCTACCTATCAATTTAAACTCTTCGATCTCGATTGTCCAAAGTACGACTAAGTGCCCACTATCATTTGGCATCTATTAGGAGTTACTACAGTCGATGTTATTTTGACATCTGAACCCGATTCATACTCAAATTCCGCATTCTCCGACTTCGATTACCTGAGGTCAGGCCAACTTTCCATCATCATTGACCACTATTAGTGACTTCTTAAATCTATGTTTTTTTACCTTTGGTTCCATGAATGACTCATATTCGGACTCTCGGACCTGGATTATCAACGATCCAACCAAGTTTACATCATCATCGGTCACTATTACGAGTTTCTAAAATCGATGGTTTTTTGACCTTTGAACCCGATTTGTACTCACTTTCCGACTCCTTGACCTCGAAAACCTAAAGTCCGATCAAGTTTCCGTCACCATTGGTCACTATTACAAGTTTCTAAAGTCAATGTTTTTTTGACCTTTGAACCCAAGAATGACTCATATTCGGACTCGCTGACCTCGGAAACTTAGGGTCCAACTAAGTTCCAATTATCATTGGTCACTATTACAAGTTTCTAAAATCGATGTTCTTTTGACCTTTGAGCCCGAGAATGACTCATATTCGGACTCTCCGACCCCGATTACCCAAGGTCCGACCAAGTTTCCATCACCATTGGTCACGATTAGGCACTTCTTAAACCGATGTTTTTTTGACCTTTGACCCCAAGAATGACTCATATTCGGACTCCCCGACCCCGATTACCCAAGGTCCGACCAAGTTTCCATCACCATTGGTCACGATTAGGCACTTCTTAAACCGATGTTTTTTTGACCTTTGACCCCAAGAATGACTCATATTCGGACTCCCTGACCTCGATTACCTAAGGTCCCACCAAGTTCCAACCATCATTGGTCACTATTAGTGACTTCTTAAACCGATGTTCTTTTGACCTTAAATGCAAACAGACAGACAAACGAATTTTTTTCATATGACCCTCCTTACAGTCGAGGGAATATCTATCCTTTATTAATGTGTGCCAACGTCTCAACCGAATTATTTATTCTTCCCAACGATACCAGGTAAATCATTACATCTTCTTAGTTTCTCTAACAAAGTAAAGTAACACAATAATAGCGTCA
>Ga0209960_1003450_pt1 | contig 13594 bp, 12 predicted proteins | sample ThiBiot_500_plan_2_FD_183947 | JGI IMG/M metagenome (GOLD analysis project Ga0209960, IMG submission 183947) | Wastewater bioreactor microbial communities from Cape Town, South Africa - Thiocy_expt_500_plan (SPAdes) | ecosystem: Engineered > Bioreactor > Thiocyanate-remediating >... | reverse complement strand
AAAAAAAAAAAAAAAAAAAATAAAAAAAAAAAAAAAAAAAAAAAAAAAATACTTGTGCACCAACTTTTGCTTCTCCTTGAATAATTTTATCACAAGTTTTAAAAGCTTCTTCAGGATCTCCGCATTTAATTTGTTTGGATTTTGGCAAATAGAATGAACTAGAATTATTAATATTATTATTATTATTGAATTTAAAGGGAGAAAGGAAGAAAAAAAAAAAGAAAAAAAATACTTTGCTTTAATTGCATCATCAATTGAGAATATTGCTGGTAAAACTTCATATGTTACAGTAACTTTTTTAACAGCCTCTTTTGCTGCTTGATCACTTGTAGCAACGACTACACCGATAATTGAACCAACACAAAAAACTTCTTGATCTCCAAAAACATCTTCATCAATTACAAGGGGTCCAATTCTTTTACTTCCTTTAACATCTTTGGATGAGATATATGCCAAAAATCCATTAATTTTTTCTGCTTCTGATATATCAACTTTTAACACTTTTGCATGAGCTTTTGTACTCAAGACTAATGCTCCATATCCAGTATTTTGAGTTGGTAAGATATCATCTGTATAAATTGCTTCACCAGTAACATGAAGATCTCCTGCAAGATGCTAATTAAAAAAAAAGGAATATTTGTCAATTTTTTGTCAAAAGAAGAAATATAAATAAATATAAACTTTAATTGGAGGTCCTGAAACACTCTTTTCTGTAGTTCCAAAATATTGAAGACCTCTTGAACTTTCTCTTTCAATTGGAAGGATAGCTAATTAATTTAAATTTAAATTTATTAAAGACTATATAGGTATTTGAGTTGAATTACTGAAATTAAAGATATCAAAAATTGAAAATATACCAGATAAATCTGCTTCATCAATTAAATTTTGATCGAGTTCTTTTTGAACAGATAAAAAGAATTTGAAAAAGAAGCTTGTTACAAGAGATTTACGATATTCAATCATTCCTCCTGGTGCATTGTCTGCTAAAGGTAAATCTTTAGATAAAAATTCTAATGCTTTGTCAAGAGTTTCTATTTTTTTTAAAAAATATTTGGTTGAGTTTCTATTTTTTTTTTTTTCACAAATAATAGATTTTTGATTCCAACCTTTTGTCCAAGTTTTTCCAACTAAAAATTCTTCTGTATGCTATAATAACAATTATTTTGTGAATTTAATCTTGTGAAATGAATATAAATATAATATAAAGAAAATTACTCTTGCATTGAGAGATGTTGGAGCCATTCCACCATAACTAATAGAACAATTTTCAACTATTCTTGGATTTCTATCAAGATAAAATTATATTTAGAAATATATAAAGAAGAATAATAAGAATTTGCCATCAATGAAAAAAAATACTTTAACTCTAAAAATTTAACTCTCATACATGCATTTACAATTGCAATATCATCATCTCTTCTTCTAGATTGTTTATATGTAAAAACGTATTCATTTTCTGAACTAGTAAATGGAATAAATAATTTAGCTGCAAGTTCTTCTGGTTTAATATCAACCTATTTAATAATGAAAATAAGATATCAATAAAATAAGATTGGAATCAATAAATTAAAATTGAAATTGAAATCAAATAATCATACTTTTCTATATGAAAGGAAGAAATCTCTAAGTTTAACTTTTCTAATTGTTTTATCTCTTTTTAGAATCGTTAAAACTCCATTTGTTGCCATATGAACAGGGTTTAAATCAGAAATTGGAGAGGCTGTCAAAATATTTCCTCCAAGACTTGCAACATTCTAAAATGATTTTTTTTTTAAAAAAAAAAAAAAAAATTCTAATTTTGAAAAAAAAAAAAAAAAAACTCGAATTTGAGTCCCTGCAAACCAATGAAGTTGTTGCAAATAAGGTTCAAAAACTCTGGATTTATAAGATGTATCTTCTTCTGTTCTCTTTTTTAATTCTTGATTTAATCGAGCTAAACTGACTGCTAAACCAACTTCAAGACCTTCTTTAGTCCAAGTTATTGTACTCAATTCTGGGACATGAGTTGCAGCAATAATGACAGGGAAAACTGAACCTTTAAACTTTCTCTCAATTCCAATTTCACTACCTCCAACAATAATTTTTGCATGAGGGAATTTTTCTTTTAAGTAAAGAATTTCATCAAGTGAAGTTGGACGATACCAAGTTGTTTGACCATTATGAAACATTAATGAATGAATGGGATGATTATGAAGTCTTGGTGGGAAAATGGGTTCAGCATTTAAAGGATAAGGTCTTGTTTTAGTAGGTTCCTCACCTTCAGTTGATGGTTCAGGACAATCACAAGGAAGACCTGTACCTCCACAAAGTCTGACTTTCTTTTTCTTTGGTTCACCATCCAAAGTATTAGTATCAGGGGTATGATTTGTATGATTAGAGGAATGATTTTCAATGTTGTTGCTGTTGTTGTTAATGTGATTATCATTTGTCTTTGTATCATTTGCAAAATTCTTAAAAGCATCCAAAATGGGTCTATATCCAGTACATCTACATAAATTTCCATCTAATCCATGTTCAATTTCTTTCATTGTAAGTTTTGAACTATTTCTTAATAATGTATACATTGACATAACAATTCCAGGTGTACAAAATCCACATTGAGAACCATGGGAATCTGATAATCTTTTTTGAACTTCATGCATTCCATCTCTTGTATTTCCTATACCTTCAACTGTAACCACTGCGGTTCCATCTAATAAACAAATTGGCATGAGACAAGCATTTACTGCTAAGTTAACAACTTTTCCTTGACTAAGTTTAGAGACCATTACTTTAATTTAAAATTTAATTTTATTATTATTTACTTTCGAATTGATATGATTTAAAGAAATAATGAAACAGAAATTTAAAATACATCAATTGAAAAAAAAAAATTACCAGTACAAGCACCACAACCTCCTTCACCACAACCAAGTTTCGTCCCAGTCCATCCATTTTTTCTTAAATATTCTAATAATGTTGTATTTGGGTCAGGGTTTTCAACTTCTTCTCTACTCCCATTCACATAGAATACAAGTGTTGTGACCCTCCCAATTTCAAAGTCTTTCATGGTTTCTCTATTTATACAAAAAAGAAAAAAAAAAAAAAAATTAATTTCATTTTGTTTTTCAAGAACTCTTATGATAGCAATGTAGTATTCTATTATTCATTCTGTTATTCTATGATGAATGTTTTTTTGTTTTTTGTTCGTGAATGGAGTGTGAATTGTGAAATACAAAACAATCACTTTTGCTTCAGTTTTCAATTCAAATTGCCAATTTCAAATACGAACTTCATTTATAACTATGATTCTTTCCTCTCCTCATATATTATCATTAATTCTAATTCGAAATGACTCTTTACTATCAGAAAATCCTTTTTGTAATAACACTCCATTTTGTCGTCACTCTCTTATTTAATTATAATAAACATAAACACAGAAGCAAGTCAAACTTTTTTTTTTTCCAACTTTTTTCTCAGGTTTTTTTAAATTGAAATCCAGAAAAAAATAAAATCAAATGGGTTAGAGTTTGAATCAGTTTCATTCTTATTATTCCTTGAAGTTTTGAATTCAATATTAAAGTGTTAAATGTTGATGCTTTACTCATAAACTTATAATTGTATAATAGCAATGACTAAAAAATCCTCAGCATAAAACTTTTTTTCCCTTCTCCTTTTTTTTTCCTCGATCCGATGTTCTCCTTTTTTAACCTTTTTTCTGGATCCAAAATCAGATAATCTGATAGGCGCTCAAAATGGTTGGCTCACTTGATCATCACCAAAAAAAAAAAAAAAAAAAAAAAAAAACCTCCATGATTTTTCTAAAACAAACAAAACAATCATGGGTTTTTTTGATGTATTCTTTGTAAAGAAATCAAACCACACAAATTTTTGAAGTTTGTGTCAACAAATAACGAATAAAATGAAGTTTTACCAATAGAAGGACTTTCCAGAGAATTGTGTAAAGTAAGGAGAGGGATGAAAAGGTATTCAAATTGAAGAAAAATGTGAAAACAAAATTTGTTGGCAAAAAGTAAAAAAGTCAGGGGCTTCAGTGGAAAAACTTTATTTCAAAGGAATAAACAAACAAAAAAAACAAAAAGAACAAGCACACTTTTCAACACTTTTGTAAGTTTTCTTAGAACTCATTTTATGAACATCTTTTTGGTTCTCTTGACAAAAAGCAAACCCTGCAAGAAAACAAAGAAGTCAATCACAAGAATAACAAAAAATCAAATCAAAAAAAATGAAATAAAAAAAACAAAGAATAACTTGAAAAGTTGAAGTAAAAGTAAAGAAAACAAAAGAAATCAATCAACGCAAAATCACTTTACAAAAATAAAACAAATCTCAAAAAACAAAAAAAACAAAATATCAATCAAAGAGAAAAACCAAAAAAAGAATTGAAAAAAAAAAAAAAGGAAAAGGGAAAAACAAAAAAAAAAGAAAAAAAAAAAAAAAAAAAAAAAAAAAAAAAAAAAAAAAAAAAAAAAAAAAAAAAAAAAAAAAAATGGAAAAAAGAAAAAAAAAAAAAAAAGAAACAAAAAAAAAAAAAAAAAAAAAAAAAAAAAATGAAACAGAAAACAAAAAAAATAAAAAAAAGTGTGATGACGAAAGTGAAAAAGAATTTTTTTTTTTGTGATTGTCTCTTTTGTCTTCACAATTCAATTATTCAATTAAATACCTGAAATCCCAACCCCAATGTGCTCCAAAATAACAATATTTAACTCCTAACATGAACAATTAATTATAGTTTTTTATAAAAAAAGAAAAAAGAAAGAAAAGAAAAAAGGAAAAGAATTAAAAAAAACCTCCTTGAAGTTTTCATGTCAAAAAAGAAAAAGGAAAATTTATAATTTTTATAATAAAACACGTTGAGTTTTGGGTTGAAGTGCTATTATTTTTGGTGTTCATTCATGAACTTTAAAAGTCATTATTTATTTACTTATTTATAATTCTTTTATTCTTTTTTTTTTTTTAATAGGTTTAGTTGTTTAAATAAAGTATTTCACGAAAATAACTATGAGTGCAGAGGAAGAATTTCAAGTAAAATATTTTTTTTTTTTTTTTATGAAAAAGAATTTTTTTTTTTAAAAAATTTCTTAATTTTTTCTATAATAGAAAGCTGTAATTGAAATTCAAGAAGTACCGATTTTTAGCGTTGTTGTATTGGTATTAGGTTGTGTTATTGTCTTGTTTTCTGTATTTCATTTGTTTTTCAGAGAGGTATAAATTTTATAATTTTTTTTTTTTTTTGGCATTATTCTTTTTTCATTTTCATTTTCCTTTTTGCTTCATATCAAAAAGAATTAACATTCTAAACATATCTTTCAATTCAAAATCTTAAATAGACACAAAGAGCAAAGAGATTTGAAACACCAACTCCTTCTTGGGATCATGCATTAAGAAAATTTGTACCATTCAATCAATTATTTAATAGTGTTTTTTATCGCTCAATGACTCTGAAAGCGACATCTTGCCCGTTTGGCTCTTCAGAAAACTTGGATTCTATTCTTCCAACAAAAGCAACTCAAGTTTTATCTTCTCTCTCAACTCCTATTGAACATTATGATAGTGATGTTGAAATCTCTCAACAAATTCTGGCTAATAATAATCTTGAAACAATTCAACATGCAACAACCATAGCTACATCGACTACCACCACAACTATCAATACTCCTATGTCAACAACAAAATCTCGAAAAAAGAAAAGACGTATATCCAAAGCAACAAAGAAAATGAAACGCCTTTCTAATAGCTTTAATACTGAAATTGAAGATGAATATAATTTAAATAATTATCGAGATGAAAATGAAAATCCTATCGATCAAGATGCTGACAATGATCAAGATGGAAAAGATGAAGATGAAGATTTAGATCTTGACCTCGAAAATGAAAATGAGATTGAAAGTGATAATAACCAAGAACAAGAACAAGGCCAAGGAATTGAAAATGAAATTCAAATTGAAACAGAAATCAAAAAGGAAACAGATGTTGAAATTCAAATTCAAAATATTAATAATCATTTAACAATTGGAAGAGTACAAGAAATTGAGATTCAAATTGAAAATGTTCAAGAGAAAAAAGTTATCAAGAACAATCAAGAACAAGGTAGCATTCAAATTAAAGTAGAAGATACCCAAAGACATGATATCTATCAACATTTACAAAACTCAATAAACCATGAAAAGAAGTTAAAAGCAGTAGGTCAAGTCCCTCTCCTTCAACTCAGAAAACAACCCATCACAAATGGAATCATAGGATTTCATTTACCATCAAAAGATAACCTCCCAACTCCTCCTTTTCTATCTCGCTCACCCTTTGGTTTTGGACTCGATATTGATATTCCTACTCAAACTGATCCTCAACTAAACAATTCCTATCAACTCTTCCCATCAACTCCCTCCTCCTCCTCCTCATCATCTCCAACTCCTCTTTCTTATTTCCAACCCAAAGAGATTAATTTGAAGCCAATGCCTGAAACCAAAAATTCATTTTCATTTTTCGAAGTAGGTGACTCAAAAGTTCAATCTGTTTGAGATTTTGATTTCTTGTAATAACACACATTTCCAATAAAAAAAATTTTTTTTTTCAATTCGTTTTGAAGATCTTGAATGAATGATAAATTTAAAAGTTTATCAGACTGCAAGCAACTAAAATTTATTCAAAAAATATTTTTTCAATAATTGATAGTGCTGCTGTTTGATATCTATTGGAACCATAACGCTTATAAACCAAAATTATTAACATAAAGGATCATAAAATAATAGCTTTCAAATTTCAATTCAAGGACAGGAAGAAGATCAAAAAAGTTCAACAGTTCTAATATTGTGATAGATACTGATAGAGGTATATTTTATCTTTTGTTTTATTACATTTTACCTCATGATAAAATAAATTCATCAGCATAATTAATAAATAATAAGGAGTTCTCTTTCTCGCTTTCACATTTCAATTGGAACTGTTTGAAATTAATTGAGAGAATCTCCTAAATAGATGTCTTTCTCTTGTATTATTTACCCAACTTGTTCATCACTTCTTCCAACTCCAAAGGAAAGTCATGATGGATTTGCTGAGTTTCTTCGTTCAGTTTATTCAAAATTAGAAGGTATTTCAATTCTTTATAGAGCAACATTATCATCAACTCGAATTTAAATTTATCTATTTTTCCTAGAATATTTTACAATATCTAAATTCAATGAACAAAGGATATCAATTATAAGTTTTATTGGAAATTTAAATGAAGAGATGATAAACAAAATTGTTGATCAACCTTGCTTCTCTGTAAATGAATTATTGATTTTTTTTTGATTCACAAGGTAAAGAAAAGTTTCAAATAAATCGAATAGGAATCTTCACCAACTCAAGTTTTTACATTAGATCCTCAATTCAAAGAATCTGATCCAGAAGGATTTATAAATTCAGTAAGATTAATCTTTTTTTTTTTTTTTTTCAGGTTATAAATGAAGGATCTTATTTAATTTGATTTGGTTTTATAGTGTGAAATTCAACTTTTTTATGATCAAAAATCAACTGTTTACCTCTTTTTAAAATCTCTTCATCATGAAAGAACACTTAATGAATCTCTACAATATGTTGAAAATCTCTCAAAGAAGGTAATTTAATTTCTTCCAGCAATTCCAAAAGTAAATCCAAAAAAAAAAAACCAAAAAAAAAAAAAAAAAAAGGATTTTCAAGAATGGTTTTCAAATAAACAAGCTGATTATTTAAAAGCTTTACTCTTCATTTTTTCTGTTTCTCATGTAGTGATTGTAATTTTCTTTTTCTTTTTCTTTTTCTTGCTTTTCTTTTGAGATAATTACTTGAATAAATAAATAAAAATCAAGGCAGGAAATTCTTCTGTTACATTAGATGTAAGCTATATTAGAATGTTTAGATTTCTTCAATTAATCAAGAGAGAAATATCAAAACCTCTCGAATCTTTCCTTAAGAGTATATATCAATGGTATAATAATCATCATCAAAATCAAAATGTTCCGTATGTTTCCTATTATCATTTTTTTCTTGAGGTTAGAATCAAATTTATTCTACCAAATAATAGATGGTTTGATATTAAATTACTTCAATCAAGTCCTTGTTATCCAGGAAGGTGCATTCCAATTCTTGCATTCCTTTTCCAATATGTATTTTTCTTTACTTTTAAAAAAATTTCAAAAAACTCAACAAAAAAAAAAAAAAAAAAGCCTCCTTCAAAAAGTTTGGATTCTTCACTTTCAGATAAGGTCTTTTAAATTTTATTTCATTTTTTCTTCAATAATTTCTTTTTCTTTTCCCTTTTAGAATAGTAAAAATTACATTCAACTTGAACAAGGAGTTGAAAATCAAATCAAAAAGTTAATTAAAGCAACTAGATTCTTAAATAAAGATTCAAGGTTTATAATTCTTTATTATTTAATTGAATGAATCTCACTCTTTTTTTTAAAAAAAAAAAATCTACAGCAAATTATTTGATTTCGAATCTAAAAATCTTGTTTTCTTTGCACCCCAACCTATTACTCACTCTCAATCATTTCATTTCTTACTATCAAATTCTTTGAGAATCCGACCAGAAAGTATTGATTCTAAAACAAAAGATGGATACTCTTCTTTAAAAGATTTCCTTAAAGATCAATTGTTTAGCTTATCTCGTGCAGAGGTTTTCCTTTCATAATAATATAATTCTATTTTTATGAAACTAAGGTTTTTTTTCTTTTTCTTTTTTTTTCATAGACTCCAAGTGGAAAAGAGTGGTTATTTTCTTGCCTTATGATCCAAGAACTATTTATTTTTGCCAGAGATTTTAAAAGAAATGATACAGAGAAAATTCTTGAAATTGTAGACCTAAGAACTGAAAGTTTTGATCCAGAAGCACTCTATTCCGAAGGGTTTTTTCCTTTCTTATTTCTTTTTTTATTATTTGTTTCCTTTGTTTATTCTTATATTCAACCAATTTTAAGGTGGTGTCAACAAGCTCTTGAAATGGCAAAAGAACATTATGTTAAAGATTTACCTTCCTTTTATACTGAAAAAGAACATGAAGAAAAACTACTGAGTGCTTTGAAAGTATATAATGCGAATAAAACTGGTTAGAATTCATTTTAACATTAACTTTTTGAAGGAAAGTAATAAAATAAAAATTTTAGGTTCTTTTAGTGATTTTTATGAAGTTAAAACTCGAGAATCATGTACTTCGATATGGAAAAAAGGGAGGAGAAAATGTGAAGCTGAAAGTTTAACTGGTCACCCTTGTTATTCAAAATTTCATGAACGAGATAATAGTATTCAACATTCCAACAATTTTAAATCAACTCATACTTGTTCTTGTGGTCATGCTAAAAAAGTTAGAGATGATCCTTTTACTTTGAAAGTATTTTTTTTTTTCATTTTTTCTTCTTCTTTTTTTTTTTTATCCCTTTATTTGATGATTGAGATAACTCAAAATAAATAGGCAGCAAATTGTGATTTTTATCAATCTTTTTCGTGTCAAGAACAAGGAAATTTTACTCCATTTTCTATTCCACCTATTATTGATCCAGATGATTCAAATTCATATTTTCCTATGTGGTCTATTGGAAAAATTGGTAGATTTGCAAGGTTCTTTTCTTTTTTTCTCTTTCTTTCTTCTTTTTCTTTTTTTTTTTGAAATTTGATGTAAACACCCTCCTCAAAAAAATTTTTTTTCAATAGTTCCAATTTTAGGCAAATAGCACAAGAAGGATTTCTTCCAAACTCAAACTTTTTAGTTCAATGGACAATTCCTGTTCAAACACTCTCTGTTGAAGAAAGATCAAAGAAAATTGAAAATGATTTTTATCATCCAGTTGAAGATCTTAACTCTTCTTCACTAATTCAAGACAGTCTTTTTTTCTTCTTTCTTCTTCTTTGTTCTTTCTTTTATACTCATTATGATTTCTCTTCTTGACAGTTTCAAATATTTTCACTGCTATTGAAAAAGTCAAAAAAAGAGTTTCAGAAAATGATGTCCAACTTCCCTTGGGTCAAATCCAAACCTCAGCTTCTTCTGACAAGTTCTTTTCTTTCTTTTTCTTCCCTTTTTCTTTTTTTTTTCTTCTTTTTTTTCTTTCTTTGTCAGTCTTACTCTAAAAAAATTTTTTTTGATTTCAATTTTAGAAGCCCAGAAAAAGATAAACGAAATCGATCAAAAGGAAAATATAGACAAAGAAAGAATCTATTTGATCAATATGAAACAGTTGCTTTATATATAGGAGTTGAATATGAATGTCAACTAGGCCATCGATTTTTATTCTCAGGAAAAAATCCAAAACATTCAAAAACCTACAAACAACAAGAATCTGAACAAAGCTTTATACTTTCAAATGACTTACCTTTAATTACTCAATGTCCATCTTGTAATTTAAATGTTCCCCAAAATTCTGGTTACATGATGAAGTTTGCTCAATTAATGAGAATCTTTATTGTCACCCCTGATTCCCCTTCACTCATTACCTTTGCTCCAAAAGTTCAACTTCTCTCAACTAAGAAAGAAACATCCAATGAAGCATCCTCTTCTCAAATAGAAATAATTTTTGATTCTGGTTTTGAAAAAGGAATTGTTCTTCCAAAAAATACTACAATTGTTGCAAGACTTCCATACATTTATTATTCCAAAGGAAAGTATTATCATCCTCAAACTTCTCAACTCGTTCTCTCAAAACATTTTCTTTATTATAACCCAGTTACGGAACAACAACAGTCACTCCCTCAACAAAAAATTGAATAGTTGACAAGAAAATTTAACTTTCAATTGTAATTTATTCAATTCCATGAAAAAATTGGAGAAGAGGAAAACAAAAAAAGAAGATTCAAAGTTCTTTTTTTTTTTGCTCTCAATGTATTTTGTAAAAACATAATTTGGAAGAGTCTTTCATTGATTCAAAGAAGTTAGATCAAAATATACAAACAATTTGAAACACTTTTTGTGTTGTTCACATTTTATTTATTTTTTTTACATCCTCTAAAAAAAAAAGTCTATTTTATATTTCTGAAAAAAATCCTTTGAATTAATTTCACTAATAAATTTCAGCCATCATCAATAAAGCTAATGAAGACCAACCAGTAAATGGATGACATCCTTTTCCATTTCCTTTTACTTGATCATATTGTTCATAAAAGTAACCATGCGTTTCGAATTGTTTGTGCATGTTGGATATGATATTTTCCTTTAATTTAGAGTATATTTCAATTGTTTTTTCTTTATGAGGATGATCAAGTTTTGAATAAGAATTAAGAGCACTTAAACTTAAATAGTTAATATTAATCCAAATACTTCCTCTCCAATAAGGTCCATCATGCTTTTGTTTTTATAATTTTTTTTTTCCCCCAGCAAAATCACAACAAATTGAAAAATAAAATAAAATACAAAATAAAATAAAATTCTAACCTCAGTATTATATTTCATATATATTGAACTATTTGAAGCAAGTGAACGTAGTCCATAATCTGTCCAAAGTAATGTTGGATTTTCTAAATCTTTTAGAATTTTTTCAAACTGTGGAGAATTTGGATCTACAATAAAAAAATAATTAATTGGATGAATTGGGAAAAGAAAGAGATCATTTACCGGTGATCTTTAAAAGGAATGGAAATAAACTGACATAACCAAAATGTGGAACAAAACGAAGTTTTGGTTGATTCGTTACAATACGAATGAGTTGATCATTTGGAAATCCTTGAAGTTTTCCCATATTTCTAAAGGTAATTTGTTTTGTTTTTGTTTTTTTTTTTTAAAAAATGAAAAAAAAAAAAAAATGAATAAAATGAAAAAGTCAATGTGAATTACTTTTCAAGTTTTAAGAATTCTGTGTGAAGACCAAAATCGGAATAAGTTCCAAATTTCTCATCCCAATGTAATTTGTTTAATAAAGAATTATCTGATAAGGCATTCCATGTTGCCCAATATTCATTAGATGGTTGTCCAATAATTTCTGCAATCTATATATATATATATTTTTAAAAAAAAGACATTTTCAAATAATAGAATTAGTTTGTAAACTCATTACCTCAGCCATAATCTTGGAGGCTAATGCAATCCAACATCTTAAATCAATATGTCTTTCATCAGAAGTTGGATGAGAAGCTCTAGGATAATCGTCGAGACCAGAAGTTAATGTCTATATTAAAATCAAAACAATTTAGAACAATAATCATATTAATGAATTAATTGTAAATAATAATTACTTTTGGATTGAGTTCAGTTTGAATCGTTTCATTTCGACCTCTCCAACGATAAGTAAATGGTTGATCTCCTATTTGAGTTGTGTTATACCAATTAAACCAAACTTTCAGTTTTGGATAAATCCTTTTCAAAAATGCTTCATCATCTGTATTCTTTTCAGTTTTAACTCTTGTAACTATTTGTTCAATAGGGAATAATAAGGTTGGAGGATTTGCAAAATTGGGATTTTGAACAATAAATTCACTAGGTACTTTACTTCTTGCCTAATTGAAACCATGATATTAAATAAAAATCTTCAAAGGAATTCAAAGTCAAATATATATTTTTACCTCTTCTCCTAAAATTTGTTCTCTTGGAATCCAACCTTGTTTGTTCATTAAATCTAACCAATGAGCAATTATATCTTGACTAATAACTTTATCCCATTGACCAATTAACAATTGATGAAATCCCTTTTGAATATGAATTTATTAATTGGATTTTCTTTCTTCTTTTTTTAAAAAAAAGAAACCTCATCCCATAAAAACCCTCTTGGAAAAAAAGGCCTTGAAGGAACTGCAGTATATAAAGAAGCTTTCCAATATTTTTCAATTTTGTTTGTGATTGGAGATCGAATTCTAATTTTAATTTTTTAAAAAATTATTGATTTGAAAAAAAAAAAAGATGAGATAAAAAAAAATAAATAAATAAATAAAATGATACAAAGATTCTCCATAAAAATATCCAATTCCTCCTAGCATATTAGAAAGAGCTAATTGTCCAAATTTAATATGACTTTCATCATAACCTTTTTCTTTCAAATGGAAGGTTTTCTCAAATCGTTCATGAAAATTTTGACTTTTCTTCTTCAACAATTCTGTTAAACCAGATTTTGATAAATTTTTATGTCTTGAAACATCACCAGATAATGAAGTATAGCGAACATCAAGAGTAAAAGGAAGTTCTAAAATAAATTGAATCCCGATAATGTTTGCTCCTTCTTCAATCATATCTGGAAGTGTGAGTTGATATTCCCTTTTTCCTTTAGGAGTTCGATTACGAAGATTTCCTTTTATTAAATCCGTTAAATTATGAAAAGTATTAATTTTTGCTCCAATAAAATGGGTTTGAGTAGATCCTGAACTATCAAAATTGAGAGAAAATTCTCCAAATAGATTTGACTTTCCAGAAATAGAAGATTTATCCTTAACTGTCATTTATTTTTCAAATAATAATTCAATTTCAAGATAGAATTAAAATTAAAAAAAATTTTTAAATACATTGAAAATTAGATTTTGAAGGTTTTTGTTCATCTCCTAAATAAAAGAAAAGGCTGATTCTTTTAGGTTGTGAGTCTGTCTCCTTTTTTTTTTTTTTTTTTTTTTTTTTTTTTTTTTTTTTTAAAAAAAAATATTTTTTTTAAAAAAAAAAAAAAAAAAA
>Ga0209960_1003449_pt1 | contig 13605 bp, 23 predicted proteins | sample ThiBiot_500_plan_2_FD_183947 | JGI IMG/M metagenome (GOLD analysis project Ga0209960, IMG submission 183947) | Wastewater bioreactor microbial communities from Cape Town, South Africa - Thiocy_expt_500_plan (SPAdes) | ecosystem: Engineered > Bioreactor > Thiocyanate-remediating >... | reverse complement strand
TTTTTTTTAAAAAAAAAAAAATAAAAAAAAAAACTAAAAAAAAAAAAAAAAAAAAAAAAGAAAAAGAAAAAAAAAACATGTTCGATATTGACTTCATAATGATCTGGTAAAAGTTTGCTTGGATCATCTGGATCTTCAAAATATAAACTAATCACGGGACACTCTTTCTTTTCTTCCTTCTTTTCTTCTTTTTTTTCTTCCTAATAAAAGAACAATAATAAGTAAGATTTTTTGTTTATTTGCCAAGAAAAAGAAGAAGAAATATACCTTGAAAAATTTGACAGTATCGTCATTGTAAGATTGTTGATCATAAGAATATTTAACAGTATCATCGTTATAAGATCTGTTTGTATCTTCTTCTTCCTCTGTATCTTTAACCTAGTTATTCATAAATTTATTTTTTGCGATGTTATATTTTTGAAGAAAAAAGGATAAAAAATTAAAAATCAAAAATTACTGATGATTCATCGTCATCATCTTCATTATCTTCTAATTCTTGACGACGATCTTGATATTCTTCAACAAGTGCAGAAAGTTTTACAGCCTTTACAAAACATTGTTAATAATTACATTGATTTTAATAATTTTTTTTTATCAAAAAAAAAAAAATTGAAAACCTTATTTAAAAATGGATGTGTTAATAATTCATCTGCTGTTGGTCTCTCGCGATAATCTTTGGTTAAACATTTTGTAACAAAGTCTTGAAATTCTTCTGAAAAGTTTTTGTCTATTTTTATTGTTTGTATTTTTATTAAATGAAGAAATAGAAAATAACAAAAATAATGAATAAGAAATAATTAAATAATGAAATTTTGGAAAAAACCTGCATCTAAAGTTGGGGGAGGTTTATTTGGGATCATGATCATTGCTAACATTGGACGAAGAGAATGAAAGGGAGGCTAGAGAAAAAGAAAAAAGAAAAAGAAAAAAGAAAAAAGAAAAAAGAAAAAGAAAAATGAAATTGATTTGAGGAAAAATGATAAATAAATAATATTAATCCCACCTTTCCATGAGCCATCTCAATACATGTTATTCCCAAAGACCAAATATCTGCTCTTCCATCATAACTTTTTTTGAAAAGAAAAAATAAGAATGATAGGTTTGAAGAAAAAAAAAATAATTAAACCCTGATTCTAAAACGACTTCAGGAGCCATCCAATAAGGAGTTCCAGCTAAAGTATTTCTTTGCATTGTTTTATCAGATAATTGCCCAACAACTCCAAAATCTGCCAATTTTGCTTGTCCGTTTTTTGATAATAAAATATTTCCAGCTTTAATGTCACGATGAAGCTATTAATTTTTTATTTTATTATTATTTTATATGATTTAATTTCCTATTTTTTTAAAAAAATGAACTCTTTTCTTTGAATGCATGTACTGTAAACCCTTCAATGAGTCTCTATTAATAAAATCAAATCAAATCAATTTTAATTCTTTTTTTCTCAAAAAAAAAGGAAAAAGAGAAAAGAAAAAAAAGAAAAAATGAACCTTGCAATGGATGCTATTTGACCTTCATTCAATGGATGTTTAAATGTTTTCAAAATATCTGCAACTGAACCTCCAGCACAGTATTCCAATACAATCTTAGAAAAAAAAAATTTCAAAAAAGAAAAGAAATAATTAATAAATGAAAATTAATCAATGAAAATAGAAGGATTGAAAAATAAAAAATGAAGAGAATACCCATAAAGTTTCTCCATCAGCAAATTTTCCATATGTTTTCACAACATAATCAGAATCAACACCTTCCATAATTTTTACTTCACGAAGAACATCATTTATTCCTTCAGTTTCTAAAACAGGGACTTGTCTTTTTTTTTTTTGAAATTTTTTGATATTGATTTGCAATAGAAAATTATTCAATTTTAAATTTTAAATTTTTACTTGATAGCATAGATATTCCCTGATTGTCTATGTCTTACTTTGACAACTCTTCCATAAGATCCCTCACCTAGTTTCCCTAAATCTTCAAAAATTATTTCGGGTGAACTGTCAAGATCTACATCTAATATCTCATTCTCAGCCATCACTTCTTTTTTCTTCTTCTACTTTGTTCACTTGATAATAATATAGTTTCTAGTCGACCAATTCTGAACAAAAATAAATTTTTAAAAAAATAGGAATTGAATTAAAACAAAGAAATTATTATTTTATAAATTGTAATAAAAATTAAGAAAAAAATAATAAAACCTTGAATCTCTCTAATTGTCCTCGATAAAAAAAAAAAATACAATCCACGGCTTTCACTTTTGTCCTTCTCTAATCTAATCTACTCCAATTGTCTTATAAATTCGATCTAATCTAAAATTTTCTAAATCAATATGAACAATTAATAAGAATTTTATATAAACATTGAATCATTTTCTTTAATTTCTTTAAAAATAATCAAATCTTTTAGAAAATTAAAAAAAAAAAAAAATCTTTTTCACTTTTTCACTTTTTCATTTTTTTTACCACAAAATCCCGTTGTTTTTTTTCTTTTTTACTTTTCACTTTCACTCATCATCCTCTTCTCATTTAAATCTCTTCCACCCTATTCTCCATTGTCTCTACTTCATTTTCATAGCACACTATTGGGATCATGATGATAATTTGATTTATTGGGATAATGAATTGAAGAATTTAGAATATGAAATAATGATAATAAACAAGAGTGTCGAGTTTTTCTTAGAAAATCATTTTTTTTTTTTTTTTTTTTTTTTTTTTTTTTTTTTTTTTTTTTTTTTTTTTTTTTTTTTTTTTTTTTTTTTTGCACTTTTCATGTTCTTCACTTCGTTTTGAAAAAATGAAAAATGTGTTTGTCTGGATTGTAAGTGCCGAAGAAGTATTTGTTGATGAATGAAAGGACACAATCAAAATCACTGGGAACTCTTTTTTTTTTAAAAAAATGAACTAAAGCTGTAATCACATTCTTTTCTCACTACTCTTTTTGCTGCTCCCCAAAAGCTTTCTATGAAGTTGCGAAGCTCAAATTTCGGAACATGCTTAGTTACATAACAAAGAACTGCCCTTAAAGTTAAAATGACTTGTATATCCATGTTAGATCGAAAGGTCCTCAACATCTCAATATTATATGGATTAGTTCTTATGTCTTTTGGTTCAGTTTTTGGATGAAATGTATAACCCTTCTTTTCTTCAGAGGGGTTGAATACCACAGTTTCATTGTGAGAGAAGAAGTTCACCAATTGCAGTCTTTGAAATCGCAAAATCTGCTTTTGGCTCGTATAAATTTGGTTCGAAATGTATTTTCAGAGACTTAGCATTGTCAATATAATCCGAACTGTTTTTAGAGTCGTTTCAAGAGCAGAACGAAGTTGCGTGATCGAATATGCGTCTGTCATTAAATAGGAGCTTTTTTCATCACATTGGCAAATAGTTTTCCCCCAATTTTTTCATCCAAGAAATTATAGTTGGAAGATTGTGAAAGTTTTTGACACCCTTCTGCATAGCACTTACAAATATCATCCTTCTTTGGACCTAGTTGCATTGGTGATAATTTTATAAAGCAAGATTGGAGCAATGAAAATTTTTGTCCAAACTTTGAGAATAAACTTATTTTAATTAAAAAAGTATTCTTATAAATTAAATTGAGCATATTATTGTTCAAAATTCTTGTTCGAACAAGAAAAAAAAAAATTTATTGTTATTGTTTGATTCAAAATTTATTATTTTTATTGCAAGAAGAGAAACTCAACAAATACTAATTGAATTACTGGACTTTCACGAGTGGAGAGTTTTTAGTTTCCCATTCCAAATCTTCTTTATATTTTGCAATAGCTTTGTTGGCATCATATTCGGATTGCTCAACATAAAATTTTGATTCTTCTGTTGTACATTTTGTTTCAAGTTGAAATTTTCTCATTGCTTTTTGTTGTTCACGTTCGATTAACATTGCTAATTTTTTTTGAAAAAAAAAAAAATCAGAAAAATAAAATAAAATGAAATAACAAAAAAAAAAAAATGAAAATGAAAAGTAAAAAATAAACCTTCATTTAAAACTTTTTTCTCTTTTGTTTCAAGTCCTGGAATAATTAATTTCTCTCTTTCATGAATATTTGAAGAAAACATCTTGTTTGCTCTCTTAATTTCATCAACAGAAACATTATATCTAAGACTTAATCCAACTAAAGTATCTTCTTTGGTAACATAATGAACACCTTCTTCTTGAAGTGCTGATGTAACAGATGTAATCAATGAAGAATAAGGAAGAGTTTCAAGAGTTGGTGGATTTTGAAGTTCTTGATTAAATCTAATAACTTCATCAAAATTGACAGGGGTTCTAATTATGATTATTATTAATTAGTTGTTAATATTTCAGTGATTAAATATTGAAAAAAAGAATAAATTTATAGAATACAAAATGAACTTCAAAAAAAAAAAGAAAATCAAACCTACAAACTGGACAAGTATCAACTTTCTTCACACAAGCCTCACAAATATCTTTACTACAACAAGGTAAAACAAAGCTATCATGATTCAACAATGAGACAGAGATTAAGCAACAAACGCAAATTGAAGTTCTTGAGTTATTCTCCTTTGCTTTGAGGAGTAAGAAAGGTGAAACAGTGGTCGATTGAAATGAGGAATAAGAAGGTGGTCGAGAGTCAAGTTTTGAGTAAAGTGGTGTTGAAGTTGAAGTTTGGTTGACTGAGAAAGATTTACTCATGTTTATATAAAGATTTTAAAGACTTTTAAGACTTTGAGTTAACAGTTTATAAAACAATTAATTGTTTGGGATTGGAAGGGTAAATCCAAAGAGCGAATTCAATTTATAGCAATTGATGGCACTTTTTTTCTTTTTTCGATTGTTTTTCCTTTTTTTGTGGAGATTCCATTACTTACTGACTTGTGACCATAATTTTGTTGGTTTATGACTCTCTTTTGGGAGATCAATGCAACAAACTGAATCATAACTCAAAGTCTCCATCTATCGCTTATATTCAAGGAAGTTGACAATATTATTCTCCAATTGATTGATTTACAAGAATTCAAGTTTCAATCAAAAAAAAAAAAAAAAAAAAAAAAAAAAAAAAAAAAAAAAATAAAAAAAAAAAAAAAAAAAAAAAAAAAAAAAAAAAAAAAAAAAAAAATTGAGAAAAAAAGTTAAAAGGGAACAAGTAATCATATTTTTGTTTGTCCTTGTTCCCTTTTGTCTTTTTAATTTTTTTTTTTTAAAAATTGAGATTTTTACAGATTGCCCCTCCAAAGCTATTCCAATAAAGAAGGCGTAGAAGTAGAAGAAGTGATATAAGAAGGATGGCTGAAGAACAAGGTAGCTCGAGTCCTTTTCCTCCTAATATTAAGAGATCAAGGTCTGTTTCATATGAGGATCAGAAAATTAAGGTTTTTTTTTTTTTTTTTTTTTCTGGAATTGATGGTTCTTAATTACATTGATTGATTTTGATATTTCTTTCAAATTGATGAATTGACATGGACCTTTTACAACTTTTGAAAAAGGAATCATGAAAAAGAAATCAATTTATTGCGAAAGAGTGAAAGATATCTCCAAATTTCTTACAATGACTGACTGATTGATTGATTGATTGTCTAATTTTAAAAAAATAGAAATCAAAACTTTCAAAAAGATATTCTCAAGTTACAGACTTTTCATTATGGAAACCAATGGATGATTATATGTTAATCACATCATTTCTTCATTGTTATGACTTTAACAAAATTATTCAAGATGTAAACTTTTCTAAAAAATTTTCACTTTCAGAAGTTCAAGAAAGATGGACTCAATTACTTTATAATGAATCATTAGCAAAGTTGGATTTTTTTATTTATTTTATTTATTATAAATCCATATTTTTCTTTCTTCAAAACTAATATAATTAAACAGTGAATCTCGTGAAAGAATGTGGAAACAAAAAGATAAACTATTTGGTGTCCCATTTATAATTCCTTGGAATAATGAAGAAGATAAAATTTTAAGAATTCTAGTTATTTTTTATTTTTCTTGATTTATTTTTTTAGTATCAAAACATCTAATACTATTTATTTTATGAAAAAAAAAAAGATTGGAGATCATAATGACTCAATTTGGGAAAAAGATTCTATCAAAATTTTTGAAGATTGTTTATTAAAGAATTCAAAAGTATTTCATGTAAATAGGACTCCTCAACAACTCAGAAAAAGATTAGTTTATTTAACAACACTTGATTCTTTAAAAACAAAAGAAGAACCAAAGTACTTTTTTCTTTTTTTCTTTTCTACTTTCACTCAAAAACAATTTTATTCATCTTTCTTTTTTCATTTTTTTTTTTCCCAGAATTCCTTTAGATGAAAGTATTCAAATAGGTTATTTCTTTTTTTTTTTTTCTTCTTCCTCTTTTGGATTTAAAGAATTAGTTAGTTAGAAGTTAGAATTAAGTAATACTAAAATAATATTTAGAAATTGAAAGAGATGCTATGAAAGAGAGATTAAGTATAAAACTCCTAGAGAATGACCTTCAAGAATTAAACAAAACTTCGTTTGATGATCAAACGTTGGCTTTATTAAGAGGGGAAACCATTCGATTTTACATGAAATCAAATCAAGTCTTTTTTTTTTTTCAATCTCTTTCAAAAGTAATCCCTATTATTAATAACTTTTTTTCAAAGATTTTAATAGGTAAAAAGACAAAAACACAAGATGAAACAATTTCAATAGATCTTGATCTTTCTTCTGAAAAAAATTGTCAAAAAATTTCAAGATCTCAGGTACAATTCATTCATTTAATGAATCAACCATTATTTATATATTTCAAATTTGAAAACAAAATAAAAAAAAAAACAAAAAATGAACATTCAAAAATTTATTCTAGGCTATTTTATCATTTTCAGAGGATTTTCAGTTTTATTTGCTTAACTTGGGTAAAAATTCAATATTTGTAAATGGAGAAACTGTTCCTTATAAAACAGCTCGAATCTTAACTGACTTATCTCTAATAGAAGTATTTTTCCTTTTTTTTAAAAAAAAACAAATCCTTTCTCATTTTTCTAAATGCATTTTTCAACTTCAAATAGATTGCTGATGTTCCCTTAATATTTGAAATTAACTCACAATTAGTTTCAAAAATTAAAAATTTAACGATAAGTAGTAATAATTTTAAAAATAGTAATGAAAAAAATAAACAAGAATCGTAGTTGTAAAATATCTTCATTTATTCATCCATCCAATTTTTTTAATTTTAAAACATTGTTTTCCTTCCCAGCCAAATCAAAGAATAGAAACAAGAAAAGCAGACAATCCAACAGTACCAATATTATAATCAATTGTAACTTCATTAGAAACATAATCATTTGGATCATCTTTATATCCTGGAACAATCAAATTTGGACCTCCCACAACAGCTAAATAATTTTTTTCAATGTCAAGATTGTAAAATTAAAAATGGAATTAAGAATTAATACCTCCGAGTAATGGATATTTGAAATTGTTAGAACTATCAGGCCAATTTTCATAACCATAAGAATTTGCATGATGAGGTTTTTTGGGAGGATTAACTCCATATCCAACAATAAAACTTCGTTGATATTCATTTATTCCCATAACATAATCAATTTGACTAATAGCAAAAGTCTTTTCATAAAAAAATAAAATAAAAAATAAAAGAATTGAAAAAAATGAAAATGAATTAAAAAAAAAAGATACCTTATACTTTTCACTTTGACTAACAGCAGAATAATAAAGTGCAACAGAGTAAGCAGCATTTGTAGCATATCTAAGTGAACCCCAATCAGAGAAATATGCTAAACCATTAATATATTGACTTGATGAAATTGTTCCTAAATATGAATCAACATCGAGTCTCCAACGATCAGAAGCTCCTGGAAGATTAGCCTATATTATTATTCTACAATTATTTCTAGATCTAGAAAAGGTAGAAGCATAAAGAGAAAAAAAAAAAAAGAAAGAAAAATTATTTACTAAAACAGCTGAATGTCTACAATAATCTTGATGATAATCCCAATCAACAACCCAATAATGTTGTCCTATTCTTTCTTCATAACTTTGAGCAGTTTCAAAATAGGTTTGATTTTGAGTTGCTCTATAAAGTTCAATTGCTCCACAGAAAAAGTCATCCATCCAAGTTTCACTTGGATAAAATGAATCATCAGTTCCACTTGGTCTTGAAGATCCATATCTATAAATTGATTCTGCTTTTGAGAGACATGAACTTGAATAAGATGAACTATATTTTTTATAATGAATAGCCATTAAAGCTAAAGCAGCTGCTGAAATTCCTGCGATATCACCTTTTGCTTCATTCATAACAGGTCTTTCTCCTCCTCCTATCATTGAAATAAATAAAATAAAAAGAAAAGAAAAAAAAATTATTGATTGATTAACAATTGCATTTTTAAAAGTTTCAAATAAATACCTTCAGCAACTGATAACTTTGTTTGCTTTGGGGAAGTATAAAAGTTTGAATGATCTTGATCTCCACCAACTCGTTTAATAAAAGTTGAAGAATCAATGTGGCTAAAAAATGGAATAAGAATTTTTTTTTAAAAAATAAATTTTTTTTTTGTTTGAGAAAAAAGAATTTACCATTTCATTAAATAATCAGTTGCAGTTTTAACTTGGTCAAGAATATCAGGAATACCATTTGGATTACCTGAAAAATTTTCATCATCAAGATCTTTATGTGAATTTGGAAAGGCATCATAAGACTTTTTTTTTTTTTTTTTTTTTTTTTTGATTTTGAAGAGAAGAATTCAATAAATAAATAAAAAAGAGTTTACCTTTAGTAGAGCATAAGCAGACCAAGCGATTGTCACTAAATTTAAGATTTTTTTTTGTAAAAATAAGAATAATTGAAAATTTTATATTGAAAACAAAATTTAAAGAAAAGTAAAAATGAAAGTATACAAGTGAACTTGATATGATCTCCAGCATCATGCCATCCTCCATTTAAATCAACTTGAGGTCTATAACTTGGTCCATCATAATAATGACAATCATTTCCTTCTGGGTTATTCTTCAACAACCAATTCACTCCAAGCTCAGATCCTCCACACCTTTGTGCTCCATAAAATCTAGTTGTTAAATCAAGAACTTTTGAATATTCTGATTTTGAGTACTTTTGAGCACCTACAAGATAATTAATTGAGAAGAGAAGACTAGCAAGTATCAATACAAGAGGGGACATCTCTGAAGAAATCAAAACAGATGCCCCTGATTGATAAAATGTTTTTTTTCTTTCATTGATAGTGATTTCAAATCGTTCTTTATATGAATTAATCAGTTAGCAGCTGCAGCTTATCCGAATCTCGAGGATATAAGAAGTGATGTTGAAAAAATTGTTAAGAAGATTGACATTTAATCTAAGTAAAAAATTATAAATCCAGTTGATCAAAGTCAAGAGACAATAATAATGTAAGATCTAGAAGAAGAAAAAAAGAGGAAGAAATTGAATCCTTGGTTTATTCAATTTATCCAAAAAAAAAAGAAAGAAAATCAAAAACAAAAAGTCTAATTAATCATGAATGAAATGATATTCATGAAGACAATGTCCTTTAACAGTTTTGGTCTCATCTCCAATAGTAATAGTTGCTTCAAGTTCTTCATAATATTGATAGAAAATTGGACGAGCAATTAGCTTTTCAACAACAACTCTACAGTGAAAATTATTTAAAAAAATTGTTGAAAAAAATGATGAAAGAAAGAAAAGAAAATACCTAAAGATGGTAGGAATATGTTCAAGAACATCAAATCTACAAAGAAGATTTTCTTTTTTAACATCCACAAGAACATTGGCTTTGACATCTTTTCCATCCTTTGTTTTACCTTCCCATTTAAAGTTAACTTTATTTGGTACAACATATTTAGTTTCGGGATCAAGGGTTCCTTCTCCAACCCATTCAGCTAAAGTTAAATGAAGAAGATATAACAATTAAAAAAATAATTCAACAAAAGTGAAGAAAATAGAGCAAACCATCTGTTTTAGTTGTAGCACAAACTAAAGATCCACCATCAACCAAAAATCCCCAATTATATTTAACCTTTCCTAATATTAAAAAAAAAAAAAAAAAAAATTAATATTCGATTGGCGAAGAAAATTTTTCTCAAAAATAGAAAGAAAAAAAAAACCATAAGATTTTGGAGTTTCAATTCTGCAAGATACAAGTGATAATTCTGGTGTAATAACCTTTTTTTTTAAAAAAAAAAAAGAAAATGAATAAATAAATTCAATAAATAAATAAATTAATAAAAATTACTTTACAATGAGTGAAACTGTGAGCAAGTTTATGGGGTGTGATATTTGAAAGATTTTTTGTTACAAATCCATGACCTTCAATTTGATGTTCATTTCCATCAATGGTAACTTTTCCTGATACCTAATAATAAAGAAAAAACAAGATCAATATTGAAGAGGAGAAAAAAGAAAATTAAAAAATTAATTACAATTGCTCTTGGCATAGTAAAAGCCAAAAAAGCATAATCTTCTTTATCTTTTCCATAATATATATTTCCATTTCCCATTTTAAATCCTTCTCCATCAGCTTTAAAAGTTAAATCAAGCCATTCACCTTCAACTTTTGGACCTATTTTAATATTATTGTAAATTTTCTTTCTCTTCATTTCAAATGATTTGATTTTCTATGATGTCAATGATTTGTATTTGAGTTAATTATTCATTTTTTATTTCTCACCTTCTTTCCATGGTTTCTCATCTTTTAATATGATACGATAGGTTCTAGTTTCAGGATCAAATAAAACTGAATTTCCAATAAATGTTGTTGAAGCTTTATTATTTGGGAATTTCATTTCCTTTTTTTGTTATTATTGATTTAGATAGTAGATTGGTGATTGAGGGAAAAAAAAAAGTATACATCTTTTCCATCACAATGTCTGCTCAATGTTTGACAAACAAACTTGCCTTCTTTTTTTTCAAAAATTTTCACAGTTAAACCAAGTTGATTTCTAAGAAAGAAAGAGAAATTTTCAAATTCAAATTTCAAAAAGTTTTTGATTTTGAAAAGTTTTTTAGTAAAAAGACAAATAAGAATTACTTTTTCAAAAGAGCATTAACAAGAATGACATTGATGAAGACATACATACCATTATTTGCAAAAGTTAAGAAGTTATTGCCTATTCGATTTATTATTATTATTTTTTAGTTGATATCTCTCAAATAACATCTTATAATGTATTCTATTCTATATTTCTTTCTTTTTTTAAAAAAATAAAAAAATCAAATAAAATATACCTTCAGTAGCAATGCTATCTCTTAACATTCTGAAGGCAATATCTTCATTTGTGATAGGTTGCAAGTAATCAGGGTCATCACTTGATGTCACTATTAGCTCTTTAACCATACTTCTCAACTTTTTCTAGAATTATAAATTGTATTTACAAAATTAATATAAACAATATTCAAAACACTACTTTATAATTGAACAAAATTTATAACTTTGAAAGCAATTAAAACAACAAATATACTTTTAAATTCACAAATATATTTATTATATTTGTTTGTTCAATTGGTTCAATAATTATTATTGTGAACTTATTTACAAATTCACGAAAACTCAAGATCACTTCAATTAATTCAATAAATGTCCTCAATCCAACAAATATTATAAATACAACTGGATTGTAACATTATATAATGTTCTAATTATGAATTTAACTATGAAGTTACTTATAACTCGTGACTTATTATCGATATAATGAAATTAATTAATTTCTTTTGATCACAACTTTTCGACGATGTTTTAATGATTTTCTAATGAAATTTCAAGATCTTTATGTTTTTCTAATAGTTTTTCTAATAATTCTAAATGATTTTGAGGTGAATTTGGATGATTTTATATGATTTTTGCAGGTTTCCTGTGTTTTTTATATGATTTTTTATGGTTTGTGAGTAATTTTTTATGGTTTTGAGGAAATTCAATTACTTATGTTGTTTTTGAAATTTGTTTTGTTTGTTCTACGAAACCTGTTTGACTTTCGAAAACTTTTCAACTTGGGACTCGAATATCTCTTCACTGAATTAATTCAAGTTTAAAAGAACTGTTCTTCAAAAAACAAAATCAAAAAAAGAAGAGAAAAGATGAAATTTTTTGTAAAAAAATAGATTATTTTTGACATTAAAAAAAAAGGGCAAAAAGGAAATGATGTGGCATTACTCAAATGATAATTTATTTCAATAAGTACAATCAATCATAATTAACTTGGACTTGTTGGCCTATTAAAAATAAAATATTAGAAATAAAATAAAATAAAAGAAAACTTTTTTTAAAAAAAAGAAAGGTACCATTGATTTTGGCGTTGTTGTATTTTTTGGCGACTTTAATAGCTTCGCTTCTAGTTGAAAAGATAACATCTGCAGTACCAAGAGATCTTCCTGATTTATCATAGTGGACAACAACTTTATTAACTTGGGCTTCTTTTGAAAAGATGGTCTAAAAAAAAATAAAAGATTTTTTTTAAAAAAAAAGTTTAAAAAAAAGTTGAAAAAAAGGGAAATCAAAAAAGTAATTAAACCTTCAGATCTGAATCTAAAACATCAAAATGTAAGTTGGTAATGTGAATTGCTCCAGTTGAACGTCCAGCAGCATTTTGTCTTTGACCTCTTAGTTCCTAAATTTTTTTTTTTTCAAAAAAAAGTTTATATTTGCTTAAGAGATAAAAAAATAAAATTATTACATTGACATTTTGGTAGAATAAATCATGATTCCAGTTTCCATTTGCTGAAACTGGTCTTGGGTTAGGTCTTGAGATTGCATTTGATCGAGGTTTTTGCTTCAAAAAATTGTTTTTTTAGTTTTTTACAGAAAAATAGTTGGATAAAAAAAATAAAATAATTGTTTTCTTTTTTGAAGAAGAAATAGGTTCCATCAATTCATCAACTCATCAATTCATTGAAGCATTTTGTTTGAGTGAATTTCAGGATGCAGAGAGAGACAAAAGAGACAAAAGCAAAATTTGTGTGAAGAAATAAGGAGTGTGGGGGTTTTGATAATGAGGAAGAAACATTGAAATGTTCAAAATAAAACCTCGAAAGCTTGAGCTTTAATAATTTTTCCACCTCTTCCTCCAACTTTTCCTCCTGAAAGACGATGAAGCACACTATTTGAAGCTACATATATTATTGTTAATCAAAAAAATATTTTCCTTTTTTTAAAAAAAAACAAAGACAAAATAAAATAAAATAAAATAAAATAAAATAAAATAAAATAAAATAAAATAATAAAGTAAAAATAAGAAATAATAAATACCTTGAACGTTTTGTTGAGTTCTATTATTGAATTGTCTTCCTTGTGCACCTCTCTTAATATTAGTATTTGCACCAACTCGACCTCCTCGAGCAACTCTAGCCTGAACCGACTTTCCTCTAACTCCACCTCTTCCTCCTCCTACTTTTCCTCCTCTTTGTTTGTTACTTGTAATAATTTGATCAAGGGATTTATCAAGTTTATCAGCCATTTTTTTAAAAAAGTTTACTTTGATTTATTGGTTTTTTTAAAAGGTTTTATTGATTGATGATGATGATGATGATGATGATGATGATGATTTGAGGGGGATTGGATTGGATCTTTTTTTATTTTTTTTTATTTTGATTTTTTTTTTTTTTTGGCGGGAATTTCTTTTTTTTTTTTTTTTTTAAAAAA
>Ga0209960_1003448_pt1 | contig 13606 bp, 16 predicted proteins | sample ThiBiot_500_plan_2_FD_183947 | JGI IMG/M metagenome (GOLD analysis project Ga0209960, IMG submission 183947) | Wastewater bioreactor microbial communities from Cape Town, South Africa - Thiocy_expt_500_plan (SPAdes) | ecosystem: Engineered > Bioreactor > Thiocyanate-remediating >... | reverse complement strand
GAAAAAAAAAAAAATTCAAAAAAAAAAAGAAAAAAAGAGAGAAAAGAACAAATCAAATTTTTAAAAAACCAAGAAAATACAAAAGAATAAAAAAGAATGAAGCAAAAAGAATAAAAGAAAAAGAAATAAAATAAATAAATCAATAGAAAAGAATTAAAAAAAAAAACAATTTCAATGAGAAGTGAGTGAAATTTGAAAAATGAAAGATGAAATAAAAGATGAGAAAAAAAAAAGGAAAAAACCTTCAAAAAATCATGCAAACTAACCAGAAAGCGAGAGATTCTTAATATTCCATTACTTATGAATATAAAAGCCTATTGATTGTTTAATATTACATTACTTATTAATACAAAACTCTCGATTGATATTATAAACTATTCATCCAATTTCTAATTTTTTTTTTAAAATTATTTTTTATTTTATTTTTTATTTTATTTTTTATTTTATTATTATATTTTTTTTCTAATTGAATATATCAGCCATTCATTTATTCCATATACATGTACATATTTAATTTTTTTCAATTTTCAATTCTAATTTGATAATTTTATAATGGTCAATTAATTTTTTTTTTTTTTTTCAATATTCCAACTATAGGTATGAAATTTTATTGAAACAAATAACTTATTCATAGTCGCCACAAGTCAAATTATATTGTAATGAAATAGGAATCTATTCATTAATAATTTTATTTTACAATCTCAATTATTGTCAATAGATCACAAATTAATTATTATAACTTTTTTTGATAAAAATGATGAAATGTTTAATATTTGAACTTTTCTAATTGAAATTTTTTTTTTTTGAAGAATTTTAGAAAAACTATGGTTTATAAGAGAAGTTTTGACGAGTTCCAGTCGGAAGTAGAAAACTTGACTGATATCTCTCCTGAAAATGTAAGTTTTCAATTTTAATTTTTAATTTTAATTTTTAATTTAATTAGTGGAAAATGTAATTTTGAATCAAATAATAATATATTTAATATTAAAGACAAGACTAGTATTGAAATATCGTCATTGTGAAGGAAAACTTGTATTTAAAGTAACTGATGATAAAGTGGTAAGATTAATCTTTCTTTTAATCTTTCTTTGTATAATTTTGAAAGAGAAATTTAACAAATATAAAATAATCAAAATTATTTATTATTTTAGTGTATTAAATACTCAACTGATCAAGAACATGATTTAAAAAGATTTGAAAAATTACAAAAATCAATTATGAGGAAAATGTCAAATACTCATGAAAATGAATTAGAATTAGGTTCTTATTATTTATTTATTTTTTTAAAAAATTATTTTTCAAATTAAGGTTATAAAAAAGAAAAATCTAATAAATAAATAAATAAATAAATAAATAAATAAATAAATAAATAAATAAATAAATAAAATTAAAATAAAGGTAAAGGAAAACCAGAAGAACAAAAAGAATCTAAAGTTCAAACAGAAGTTAAAGATATTGAAATGGATAATACAAAAGAAACTAAAAAAGTAGAAGAAAAACCAAAAGGAAAAGAAGTAGGAAAAGAAAAAGAGTCAAATACAGATAAAAAAGCAACTCCAATTCCACCATCTCAAAAACAAAACAAACAACAACCTCAAAAGAAGAAGAAGAAATAAACTTTAGAACTTATTATCATCGAAGCTTCTATTTTATTTTTTTTTAAGGATTATAATTCTCAACTTTCAAAAAAAAAAAGAATGTCTTGGAAACTAATGATTTATTTGATTCGATTCCACTACTACACAAAAGAAAAGGATAGGAAAGGAAGAGATTAATCAAGATTGAATTGAGTTCACAATATATACAAGTTTTGAGGTAAATTTTGAAGTTCATTTTGTAGTAAATTTTGTAGTAATTTTAAGATGATTTTGGAGGACAAAAGACTAAAGCTCTGATTGATTTTGATTCTTCCCTTTTGTTACATCTTCTAAAAGTTTTTTCAATTGCTCATTTTCTTGTTGAAGTTTTGATGATTTCTCCCTCCTTTTTTTGGTAGATGCAGAGTTTTTCAATCTCCTCCTCATCTGGGTGATTTTATTTTTTTGTTCCTTTGGTAAATTTTTAGTTCTCTGATGCAACTCCTTAATACTCATCTCCGCTAAATGTTGAGGATCCAATTTTTCAAGATTAAAGCTATCATTATCTTCTTCTTCTTCTTCTTCTTCTTGATTTTCTATATAATTAGGTTGTAATGGGTCAGATGTGATGATTAGATTTTGTTGAAGGGGAGGAGATGGCGGTTTAATCGGGATTGAAGGACTTAACTGAACAAATTGACCAACATTATATGCCCAGATAGCTTGATTCATCGCATCATTATTCCAACCTAAAGGTTGACCCAAATGCTGATTTGATACTACATTACTAAAGTATGAACATAAATCCTGTTGTGGAATCATTCTATTCGATACAAAATTATCATTTGATGATGATGAAGTTTGACGATTATTGATTTCCTGAGTTGAAGGATCATTCCAGTTAGTAAAATAACTATTATTTTCTTCCATTTGAAAAAGAAAAAAAAAAAAAAAAAAAAAAAAAAAAAAAAAAAAATATGAGAAAAAAAAAAAAAAAAAAAAAAAAAAAAAAAAAGAAAAAAAAAAAAAAAAAAAAAAAAAAAAAAAAAAAAAAAAAAATTTGAAAAAAAAAAAAAAAAAAGTAAGAAAAGAATAAAATGGGAAAAAAAAACTAAAAAAATTTTGGCCCGTTGCAAAAAATCAGAAAATCATTACCTTTTTATACCTGTTCGAAAATGTGCCCTGGTTCAAAGTTTCACAATTTTGCTCAGCTTGCAAAAAAAAGAAAAAACAAAAAGGAAAAACAAAAAGGAAAAAAAAAAAAAAAAAAAAAAAAAAAAAAAAAAAAAAAAAAAAAAAAAAAAAAAAAAAAAAGACCTAGCAAACAAAAAAAAAAATGAAGCTTCCCATTTTCATTTTTTTAACCAAAAACATCAATTTTTGACACAATCTCTAAAACAAAAAACTAAAAAAAAAAAAACTAATAAACTAATAAAACGAACTAATGAATTACAAATACTAATAATCAAGAATACTTTTTACAAAAGGGTTTTTTTTAGGTTGTTAAATCAAGTTTTCATTGAAAATCAGAAAAGAAAAGAAAAAAAAAGTTGTTCATAAAAGAAAAGGGAAATCAAAACAAAAGTGGTTTTTTCCTTTTCAAAAATAAAAAGTTCTTATTTATCCCTTCTCTCTCTCTTTTCTTCAAAAATCACAAAGGTTTTACAAATTATAAAAAAAAAATAATAAAAAATAGAGCACACATTAATCCATCTTTCTTTTTTTTCCCTTTCATTCATTCTTCAAAGTATTTCAAACTATTTATCTTTTGATTTTCTGTCTCAAAGCAATTTTTTTGAATCATTGTTTTTTTTCTGATAATGATTTTATTTTGTTTGTTATGATTTAATATTTGATTTCCAAAAAAGGAAGTTCCCTATTTCTTTTTTTTTTTCTTTTTCATTTCTGTTTTTTTTTTTTCATCGATCCATCAGAAAAAAATCTCCCATTATCATATAAAAAAAGTGAGAATTGAGTGACAATCAATTATTCTGTTGTGTTTAAAATGGTAGATTCACATAATAGGCATATATTTTTTGATTGATTGTATTTTAGATAGGTTTTTTTTTGATCAAAAACAAAAAAAAAAAAATTGCAAAAAACCAAAAAAAAATAAAAAAAAACTTTAAAATATCAAACTTTTATTTATCACATATATCAAATCAAAATTAAAGAATGAATTCAATTCAAATGTAATTTTTTAAATCCTTTATTAAATTCTCTATTTGTATGTATAATTTTATTTGATATTGGTTGGATAATTCGTGGATAAGTAAGTTTTAAAAAAACAACAACATTTCGCAATTATAAAACCAATAAACCACCCAAATACAATATTTTATAAAATGATATTCAATTCTATAATAAACTAAATATAATAAAATAAATAGATACATATTGTTGTATTTGAGTTCAAGGAAAGAGAAAGAATTATAGAGAATTCTTTATAGTGGAATTAGAAATTGATTTATAAAACAATAGAATATTTTATAATAACCCCTAAAAAAGAACCTCAAATTCCAATTTCGCAACCTAATAATTATATTATCAACATTATTGTATTTGTAACAGTTTATATCTTGCTTCACTATTGTGCTTTTAGTTGAAGATATCATTATTAATGGTCTTCGTCGCTTCGAAATTGTTTCAAGAACCATAAAGTAAGTTTGTTCTTTTCTTTTTTTTCTTTGTTCTTTTCCTTTCTCTCTTTCAGAATTCTCAACAAAAATTAAATAAATATTTATTAGGTTAAAGAAATGAAATTAATTTTTCATTTATCTCTGTATTTTTTATTTGTAAGCCTTAGTTCAGCCAAATTATATATTAGCTTACTATCAGGAAATGTTACATATTTATCTCAAGAGGCGGATCTTGGACCTGGTGTTCGAAATGAAAAAGTTAGTTTTTTAAAAAAATTTATTTAAAAAATTCAAACAATATTTGAGAAAAAAAAGTTCATGAAATTCATTATAATTAAAATTAAAATCAAAAAAGATCACTGGATTGATGTTTCTATCAAATCCTCTTGAAGCATGCTCTCCTTTGGAAATGTACAATATTTCAGGAATCATTAACGCAACTCTTCCTTGGATTGCTCTAATTCAAAGAGGAGAATGTCATTTTGAAACTAAAATTATCAATGCTCAAAAATCAGGAGCAATTTTTGCAATTATTTATAATAACGTTTCAACTCTTGGAAATACATTAATAACAATGAAACCAACAACTGACCTTGATGAAGAAATCAAAATTCCTTCTGCATTTATTACACTTGAAGATGGAAATGAATTACAACTACTTTTAGCGACACAATCACATCATTCTGGATTACCAGTATCAATCTATCCTGTAAATCCAGTAACATCAACTGAAGGACTTGATAATAACTGGGCAGTGATTGTTTTTATTGGTATCTTAGCGATCTTAATAAGTAGCTTTTTCATCATGATTTTCTTAATTGTTGAAATTTATCGTCAACGAAGAAGAAGGAGACAAAGACGTAGACGTAGAAATAGAAGAAGACCAAAACCTACACCTCTTGAGGTCCTTATTGATTTTGTTTTCCCATTTTGATTCTTTCACTTTTCACTCTTTCATTTTTCACTCTTTGATTCATGTCAAAATTTTTTTTTTAAAAAATTAATTTCATAATAAAGGTTATTATTACCATTCCAATTCGAGAAATTACAGAAGAAGATCTTTTAGAAGGAAAAAAGAGTTTCTCAACACTTTGTTCAATTTGTTTAGATGATTTTTCTGTTGGTACTTTAGTTCGAAGTTTACCTTGTGATCATTTATTTCATGAAGCTTGTATTGATCCTTGGTTAATGAAACATAATCATGTTTGTCCTGTTTGTAAACAAGGTTTTTTTTTTCAAATGAGATTTTTTTTTATTTTTTAAACGAGATCTTTTCATAAACTTTAATCAAAAAATTTAGATATTGAAAAAGGAATTGAAACAAGAAAAAAAATTGAAAATGAAGCTGTTAGTTTTTCTTTTCTTTCTTTTTCTTTTTTTTAATAATTTTATTTATTCATTTTTGAAAATTAATAGAAAGATTCAATTGAAATGGGTGATCTCTCACGTCCTTCCACTTCGAGTCAAGCTTCTGGTATTTATTTATCTCAAAAAAAAAAAAAAAGAAAAAAGAAAGAAAGAAAAAAACTCCATTTCATTTTTTATTATTATTAGAACTTTCGCCTCTTCAAGAAGTATATGTAGAAAGAAATGGAGGAATGGAAACTTTATCAGAATTACCTGAAGAAAATGAAGGAGATGTATTATATGAACAAGAACACCAAAATGACCTTCAATTCAATGAAACACACTCATCTTTAGGAAGTCTAAGTTCTTCACCATTAACCAGAGTTCAAATTGAAATTGATATGGATCCTTCATTTGATACTGATCGAGGAGAGAACTCTACTGAAATGTACGGAGAAGACATCATGTTGAACAATAACTCAGATGTCGAAGGAGCAAATGTCAAAAAGAAAAAGAAATCATTTTGGAAAGAAAATTTCACGTTATCAAAAGGAAAACAAAAACAAAAACAAAAAGAATAATAATTTAAACAATAATAATGTTGATACTTTTTCTTTCTTTTTTGCTTTCTTTCTTTGATGAAACCGTTTTGATGTTGGGTGTAATGATAGAAAGTTGTAATAAATCAAAGTTGAATAAAAAAAACATGACTTTTTCGGTTCAAAAGGACGAAATCTTTACTTTCAATAATTATAATTGTATTCCCCTTTTGAATTGAGAAAAAAACAAAAAATTTTTTGACTTTTGATTAATTGCAAAAGGTTGCTGCTGATCTCTTCTAATGCTTTTCAATGGGAAAGACCTCTATAATGCATCTAAAGAAGGGAAAGTGGATCAAATCAAAGAGATTTTATTAACCAAAGGAATTGATATCAATTACTCTGATCCCGATTTTCAAAGAACTAGTTTATATCGAGCCTGTGAGAAAGGATATTTAGAGATTGTTGTATTATTATTGAATCATGATCAAATTGATGTTAATAAACCAGATGCTCAAGGAGTTACACCTTTAATGATTGCTTGTCAAAGAGAATGGTATGATGTTGTAAAGATTTTAGTATTAAATCAATCTGTTGATGTTAATCAGCCCAATAATAATGGAATCACACCATTGATCTTTGCTTGCCAAAGTGGAAATGTAAAGATGTTGGAACTGTTATTAAAGAATAGGAATGAATTGGATTTAAATCAAGATGTTCGTGGATTTACACCTTTCTTTATTGCTTGTCAGAATGGTCAGCTCCAAGTTGTAAAGATACTTTCAAAGAAAGATATTGATTTGAATCGATCTGATGATCAAGGAACGACACCTTTTTCAATTGCTTGTTATTTTGGACATTTGGATGTTGTAAAGTATTTATTAACTTGTAAAAAGATTGATATTTGTAAACCTGATAGTCAAGAAGTGACACCATTTAAAATGGCTTGTGAAAAAGGATATTTAGAAATAGTTAAAGTATTATTGGAAGATCTTAGAATTGAAAGTGATAAAGGAGATATTGAAGGAGCAACTCCATTTTATGTCGCTTGTCAAAATGGTCATTTAGGAATAGTTGAATTACTTTTAGCAAGTGAAAAGGAAGTTAATTTGAATGCAAAATGGAAAGTACTTGATCGAACTGCATTGGAACAAGCAAAATTTAATTCTACCTCCCCAAAAAAAGATTGGGAGATAACTGAAGAGGAAGTTATTAAAAGACAACAAAATTGTAAAGAAATTGTAAAATTAATAGAAGCTTTTCAAAACGATCCAACAAAAGTGAAAACCGATTTAAGAAGACAACTTGAAGAAACACATAGAATTGAGGAGCAAATGAAAAAACGACTTCCAACTTATCCTTTAAAACTTTATATTGATTTAAAAATACCTACTGAGCTACCTTCTGAATTTGTAAATGGATTTAACATTTTATTGAAATTTAGAAAACAGAAATCCCTTCTGGAAAGAGAGAGTTTAATTGAGAATTCCAAAATCGAGTTAGAGTATAAAGACTTTCAACAAAAAATTAAAGATTCTCCAAATTCAGTATCCCTTGAAGATTTAAATCAAAGAGATGAATCAAGAAAAAAGTATTCATTTTTCGTTGTTATTTTCTATCTTTTATTATTTTTTTACATTAATCCAAGAAAAAAAAAAAAAAATTCAATACTTATAGATATTATATATCTTGTGAAAATGTTGTTCATGATTTGAAATCATTAATTAACTCAACGTGTGATCATGAGTTCAAAGAAAATATTCAACAAATTACAAAAGTAATTGAGAAAATTTGTTCGTCACTTGAGATTGACCTTCAAATACTTAGAGAATTTTCAAGCTTTCAAGTTTTTTTTTTTTTTTTTTTTTTTTTTTTTTTTTTTTTTTTTTTTTTTTTTTTTTTTTTTTAAAAATTTTAAAAATTTTAAATTTTTTTTTTTTTTTTTTTTTTTTTTTTCTGATTTTCTTTTTTGATTGATTTTTTTTTTGAAAAAAAAAATTATACAAATAGGAAATTGAAAACACAATTAAAGTGATAAATGAATTAAAGGAAAATCAGATTCATGAATTTCAACCAGAGTATTTTCTTCTTCTTTTTTTCTTTCCTAATTAATTATCAAGATTTTTAATGATTAATAAATTAAAGAACTGAGAAATTAGTTAAAGAATATCAAGAATCAATCACAAAAATTATTAAAGGATTTTCAAATCCCACTCAAAATACTCTCCAATCTCCAAAAATTGATTCCCATGAACAGATTCTTGATAAACTGAATGAAGCTTTGGAAAAAGAAAAGGAACTAAATCAAGAAGCTATTGATTCACAACTTCGAAATTTTCCAACAAATGATTTACTAAGTTCTTTAATGTTTCTCAAGAATTTCTTTGAAGAGGAACTTCTCATTCTCGAAAAATTTCAAGAAATCGTAGTTATCCATGAGAATCAATTAGAAGATCTCAGATCTATTATTGAATTGAAATCAAGACCCTCAAATCAAAACTTGAAAAAAATTCGGACTGAAATTAATAAACTTCAAAAATTGATCAAGAAAATTCAAGCAGATATTGATCATCCAGATGAAGAGGAGGATGTTAATGAGTTAAAAACTAAATTACAAGAACTCAAATTAGATTATCAAAAAAAGTTGAAACAATTAAGAGAAGAAATTGCAGAACTTTCAAAATATGGAAAAACTCATTTCCCTGAGTTAGTAATAAACTCATCAGATTTAAAAGGATTCTTTGAATTAGGAGATACTTTGATAGAAGATTTCCCATTATTTGATTTGGGAAAAGTAATTGCAAGTTCAAATCATAATATTTATAAAGTGGAATATGATGGTGCAACCTTTGTATTAAAAGAATATCTTGGAATGTTTGAAAAGGAATTAGATAAAGCAAAAAAAGAAATCAAAATTCTCAAAAGGTTATCTCAACATCCAAATATTATTAAATTACTTGGAGTTTACTTTGATCAACATAAGAGTGTAATTTATTTAAAGAGTCCATTTTATCCTTCAACTCTCTCAAAAGTGATTGAAAAACAAGGTAAATTTAATTTTTTTTTTATATATATATATAATTTTTTTTTTTTTTTCTTTTGATTAAAATCTTTTCTTGTTTGAATTTTATTTTTTTTTTAATAAAGGTGGATTTGAATTATTCAAAGGAAGACATTTTTTTTTACAAGTTCTTTCAGCATTAAATTTTATTCATGAAAACAACATCATTCATGGAGATATAAAACCCCAAAATATCCTTATTGATGATAATGGAAGAGCGATTATTTGTGATTTTGATGTGAGCAAAGAAGAAACAAAGAGAACATTAGTAACTACAACTAAATCAGCAGCAGGTTTCACTCTTGCATTTGCAGCTCCTGAGGTACTTTTCTTATTCCATATATATTTCTATCTATAAATGAAAAATTGAATTCTCAATAAATAAATAAATAAATAAATAAATAAATCAAAGGTGATAAAGTCAGGAAAATCTTCAATGAAAGGAGATGTTTACTCTTTTGGATTAACTTTATTTCATTGTCTATTCCCATTAAGTGAATATGTTGATTTTAATTCAATTCCTAAAGATAGTAACAATCAATTACGAGACTTACTTCAAAATCTACTTTCTCCTCAACCAGAAACTCGTTTTACTTCAAGGTTTTATTTATTTATTTACTTATCTATTTATTTATTTATTTATTTATTTATTTATTTGACAATATATTTTCCATTTAGAGAGGCTTTGTATCATGAATTCTTTTCTGGAAATATTGAACCAACTCCATTTTGTTTTCCAACTTATTTTAATTCATCAAATGGAGTTAATTTTGTTGACATTACAATTGAAACGAAATCTGCTTTTCATAAACTCTTTGAAGATGTGAAATCAAAATCTATGGTATTTTTTTTTCTTCTGAAGAATTGGTATTTTTTATTATTTTTCAAATGCAAAATCATAATAAATTATAGAAATTTCACATTGAAAAAATTGAAAGGATAGAAAATGAAAATATCTGGGAAAAATATTCAATTGAAAAGAGATTAATGAGTAAGAAACTTATAGAAAAGAAAATGGAGATAGAGGAAATGAATCCAGTATTTAAAACAAAAGAATCTGATTGGATGAACCTTTTTGAATTGAAACCAAATCTTGAGAGTGAATTGAATGAAATATTTTTATTTCATGGTACAAGAGAAAAGTATGTTGGATTAATCAAAGAAACTGGACTTGAAGAAAGATTAGGAAATTTGGATGGATTTTTTGGATCAGGGATTTATTTTGCAGAAGATCCAATGTTATCTCATCAATTTTCTATTGATAGAAGGAATAGAACTGGAATATATCATGTATTTATATGTAGAGTATTAATTGGAAAATGGAAGTTTGTGACTCCTCAACAATTAAAGGATTTGACTAAACAAGATAAACCTAGAATTGCACCACTTATTGAGAATTCAAATGAAAGATATGACTCAATTGTTGGTCAAGTAAATACAAGACCTCGAGAGTTTGTAATTTATAATCGTTATCAAGTTTATCCTGAATATCTAATTACCTATAAAATTGAATTGTAAATATGAAAAATATGAATAGATTTGTTTTTGTTGTTGTTGATTTTTTTTTATTCTGAATGAAGGAATATGATTCTTTTCTTTTTTCTTTTTTCTTTTTTCTTATTTAATTATTGCACAAATTTAAAACCTGAATGAATTGCAGCAACTCCAAGAGTAAGATTTTCATGAGTTACACTTGAAAATCCAGCTTCAGATATCATTTTTGCAAATTTATCTTGAGTTGGAAATTTTCTAATACTTTCTACAAGATATTGATATGAACCACGATCATTTGCGACTATCTCTCCAATTTTTGGGATAACAGAAAATGAGTAATTATCATAAAGTCTACAATAATAAAGTTTTTTTTGTTGGAAAAAAAGGGAAAATAAATTGAAAAATTGAAAAATTGAAAGAAATAAATAATAGAAAATAAAAAATAAAAATAAAAATACTCTTTTAAAACTGGATATGGTACATGACTTAATTCAAGACAAAGAAACCTTCCTCCTGGAACAAGAACTCGATAAGCTTCCTTTAAGACTTTATCTATATGTGTACAATTTCTAATTCCAAAGGCAATTGTATAACAATCAAAAGTATTATCTTGGAAGGGAAGCATTTCTGCATTACCCTCAACAAATTGAATTTCATCTATTTTGATAATTATATCATTTAAAATACTTATGTAAAATGAATATTGAAAAAGAAGAAAAGCAGATATAAAAAATATAAATTTCACTTTTTGATGTAAATCCTCTTTCAACAGCTCTTTGTTTTCCAACTTGTAACATGGAAGGATTAATATCGAAAACTGTAACATGACCTGAGTGTTCACCACTAATTGAACGAAGTCTTGATAAAAAAGAAAATGCAATATCACCTAAATTTCAAATAGAAAATTTTCTTTTTTTAAAAAAAAGAATAATAATAAATCAAATTGATCAAATTTACCTGTTCCTCCAGCAACATCTAATAATTTTGTTGAACTTGTTGGAGCAAGTGTATTCATGAAATGACTTTTCCAACAACGATGAATTCCCATACTCATTAAATCATTCATAATATCATACTTTGAAGAAACATTTGAAAATACTTGACCAACTATAAAATTATCATTGAAATATTTATTGTTATTAATGGATTGATTGATTTTTTTTTTTGGTTTTTTTTAAAAAAAGAACCCAATTTTTCTTTATCATTTTCTGCCACAGTTTTGAAACCAAAATGTGTCAAATTTTCACTAGGTTGTTGTTGTTGTTGTGAATAGTATCGAAGTGGTGTTAATAAAGTTCTTCTACTTGTCTATTTATTGATTTAAATAAAAATTAGTATCAAAATTAAGAATCAGTGAAATCAATGAAATCAATGAAATCAAGAGTAATTATTTATGCAAGAATGCATCTCAAAAATTCAAGTTATTTTTTCAAAAAAAAGTCGATTCAAATGTTCAAAGTTATTTCAAAATCAAGAATCAAGGACTTTCCAATCTTCTTTTGTTTTAAAAAAAACTTCATGCAATTTCATACAAGAAATAAAAAAGTGTTTGAAAAATAATAAAACTCTAATTCAAAATTCTACAAGAGAAAGAAACAATATGATTCCAAATGATTTTCAATTATGATTTCAATCCTTTGTTTCTTGATTTCAAATCGAGCATCTGAATCTTATAATATTGAATAAAGAATAAAGAAGAATGCATTAGCAATTACCTTGAGGAAAGTGAGAGATCGAAGGAAATTGGTCGCCATGATTGTTTTATTTTGTTTGTTTTCATTATTTCACGTGATTTATAAATCTTCGATTTGTTGTTTAGTTTTACAAAACACCCAAAAGCACCTTTGAATTCTGTTTCAAAAGCGTTATTCATTCAGTCGTAAAGATAATAATTTGAAAAAAAAAAAAAAAAAAAAAAAAAAAAAAAAAAAAAAAAAATAATTTACACAATTAACAAGGTTGTTTATTGTTATTATAATTACAAAAAGGTTTTTTTTTTTCAGTTCAAAATTTTTTTTAGTCGATTAAATCTGCAATCCTAATTTTGTGAATAGGAACTGGAAATGCTTGAGAGAACCTTAGAAGAGGGTCAACATTTAAAGTATGAAATTTGTTATTTGAAATTGGACGAGTTTTTTGAATGTATGTTTCGTTTAAAGTCATTGGAGTTGGAATGGTTGAGGTGAACTTTTTTTGATTAAAGCTTCGATTGAACTCTTCTTCTTCCTCTTCTTCTTCTTCAGTGCAAACATTATCTTCATCACTTCCAAAAGTTTCATCAGTATCATAGGTTTCTCTATCAGAGCTCTTCCAGCTATCATCTTTTGGGTCAGTTTCAGATTTCTCACTTTCAGTACTAATACTATTGCTTTCGCTCTCAGCTCTGCTTCGTTTTTTAGAAAGGTTAATATAACTTCCTGAAGGGACCTTTTCTCCTTCACAACAGTGATTCCTAAGTACATGCCTTCGAACAGAAGAGAGAGCAGTGAAAGATTTTCCACATTTATCAATGAGACAACGAAATGGTCTTTCTTTTGTATGAGTTCGAACATGGGCTCTAAGATTTACAGCTTGTCTGAATTCACTTCTACAACCAGAGTAAGGACATTTAAAAGGACGAGAGTTATCATGAATGAGTTGATGAGTTTTTAAGTTTCCATGAGTTGAGAAAGCTTTACCACAACTACATTGAAATGGTTTCTCCCCTGTATGAGTTCGAACATGAGTTTTAAGGTTTGTTGAAGAGGTGAATACTTTACGACAGCCTTCAAAAGGACATACATAGCCTTTTGGCATGCTTAACTCGAAAACAATACAATATAATACAACTCAAAGACGCAAAGACAAAAAGACGAAGACAAAAAAAGACAGTAATGGAAAAAAAGGAAGGGAAGAATGATAAAGTAATTGAGAAAAAAAAAAAAAAAAAAAAAAAAAAAAAAATAAAAA
>Ga0209960_1003446_pt1 | contig 13612 bp, 16 predicted proteins | sample ThiBiot_500_plan_2_FD_183947 | JGI IMG/M metagenome (GOLD analysis project Ga0209960, IMG submission 183947) | Wastewater bioreactor microbial communities from Cape Town, South Africa - Thiocy_expt_500_plan (SPAdes) | ecosystem: Engineered > Bioreactor > Thiocyanate-remediating >... | reverse complement strand
GTTTAATAAACGATGAGAGTTGGAACCGTGTTAACTTTGGTTTTTTTATATGTGACTGTTGTAGGTGAGATTCAAATATTTTTTGTTGTTTTGTTTTCTTCTTCTTCTTCCTTCCCTTCTTTTCCTTTTTTCTTTTATTTGGCATGATTGACTTATGCGATTATTTATTTTTCCTTTTTTTTCTTATTTTTATTTTTCTTATTTTTTCATTTTGGTTGAACCTTTATTTTTAACGTTAATTTTTTACTTTAACTTTAACTTTTTATTTTTACTTTTATTTTTTTTTATTTTATTTTATTTTATTTATTTTATTTTCAATAGTTTTTTTTTTTTTTAATTATTGAAAATTGGGTTTTGAAAAGGAATCTTAGAGTCCAACGTCCTCTTCTTTTCCTTTTTTCTTCCCTTCTTTTCCTTAACTTTTCCTTAACTTTTTCCCTTCATCTTTTTCTTTTACTTCTACTTTATTCATTTTTTCTTCTAATTCACAAAAGATCAAATCATATAATTTTCTTCTTATTCTTTCTTTTCTTTCTTTTTCTCATTCTCTTTTCTTTCTTTTTCTTTTCATAAAAAAAAGAATAATTTAATTCTATTTTCTTTCTTTTTTTTTTTCCCTTTCCTTTTTTTCCCTTTCCTTTTTTTCCTTTTTCTTTTTTTCCCTTTTTTCCTTCTTTTCTTCTTTTCTTCTTTTCCTCTTTTCCGACCAGCCCTAACTTCTTTTTTTTTTTGAAACATATAACCAGTTTCTCAAGTCCAATCAGATAAAATTGCATTAAAAGCAATTTGGGATGCTACAAATGGAGGCCAATGGAGAGATTTAGTTTGGGATTTTTCAAAGAGCCTTTGTAACGTATCAATTGGGATAACCTGCGCTGGATCCCGAGTTTTTAGAATGTATTTATTTATTCATTTCTTTATTTATTATATACTAATTTTTTCATGCGCGCTTCTTGAAAAAACAAACTAAAACTCATCATTAGTCAACTTTATGCACGAAACTTGGATGGTACTTTACCAACTGAAATTGGAACCTTGACAGAATTAGTTGAATTGTATGATTACTTTATTTAATATTCAAATTTCAAGTTGCTCGCTTATCTCAACAATTTCTTCCTCCTTCTTCCTTCTTCTTTTCCATAATACTACTAGAACAATCCAAAAATCTCCAAATCTTGGTGGACCCATTCCAGATGAATTGGGAAATCTCAGCAAATTGCAGCGCATGTAATTTTTTTTTTTATTTATTTCTTGACTTTTTCACTTTCTTCTAAACAAACAAAAAAAAAAAAATTGATGATTTAGTGATCTCTCTGAAAATGCCTTTGAATCAATCCCAACAACTATTGGAAACTTGAAGAAACTTCAATATCTGTTTTCTTTTCTTTTCTTTCTCTATTATGTTCTATTTTAATATTAATACAAATCAATAGTAAATTAACAAGCAATATTTTGAACAATTTTCCAAGTGAAATTGGTCAAATTGGAACCAGCTTAAAAGAATTGTATTTTTCTATTTCTTGTTCTTTTCTTTTAATTTTCTTTTTAATTTTCTTTTAATTTTCTTTTTTTCTTCATTTTTATGAAACACTTAGATACTTAAGCACCAATCCAATGGAAGGAACCATCCCAACTGAAATAGGATTACTTACTGGACTCACCAATTTGTTTGTTTTCTTTTAAATAATTTCAATGATCCTTTTTAATCGAGATTCAATTTAGTATGCTTGATACCACACATCTTCATGGTCCTATTCCTTCACAAATCTCCAAACTTCAAAACCTCAAAGAATTGTACTTTATTTTCATTATTTCTTGAAAGTTTTTTTTTTAAACGCTCAATTTATTCTTAATCTAGGCGCATGTATGGTTCTCAACTTGATGGAAATATTCCCATAGAAATTGGACAAATGACAAACTTAGTAAATATGTAAGACCTATAGTTTTAGTTTCTTTCTTTCTTTCTTCTTTCGCTTTTTTTTTTTTTTTCTAGTTAATTATTTAATTATCCAAAAAAAAAAAGTTGGCTAAGCGATAACAATTTTTCTGGAGAGTTATCCATGGAACCATTTAGAACTTTAACAAAGCTCCAAAAATTGTAAGTTTGTTTGTTTGTATTTCTTTCATTTTCTTATTTCTAACTTGATACTCTTCTATAGATTCCTTGATAACAATCATTTCACTGGAAATATACCCACCCAAGTTGGTGAAATTACTAATCTTGTTAGCCTGTATTTTTTTTTTTAAAAAATTTTCTTACTCTATTTAAATTTCTCATTTTTGACCTTTATTTTTAATAACAATTCTTTGTTCAAAAGTCGTTTGATGGACAATCAACTTACTGGTGCTATCCCAACTGAAATCGGAAACTTGAAAAAATTACAAGAATTGTTTGTTTTAATATTTCTTCTTTCTTTTCCTAAAATATTTTTCATTCATTCATTCATTCATTCATTCATTCTTTTTTTTTTTTCCCTCAAAGGTTCCTTTTTCAAAACTCCTTGGATCAACCTCTTCCAAATGAGATCGGAGACCTTTCAAGCTTGACTAGATTGTCTTGATTTTTTATTCTCTTTTTTAAAAAAGCTAATTTTTTTTCCTTTCTTCTTTCAAAATAGTTGGGCCTATCAAAATAATATCACTGGTTCAATCCCAACTCAAATGCAACAATTATCTAATTTAGTTCAACTGTATTTTTTTTCTTTCTTTTTTCTTCTTCTTCTTCTTCTTCAATACAAATATCCTTATTAATATCAACAAAAAATGAAGCCGTTTACAAATGAATTCATTGTCTGGAACTATCCCTTCTGTCCTCGCAACACTCACAAAATTAACTGACTTGTAATTTTTTTATTTATTTAAATCTTTCAAATTAAACCCATATTTTAAAATCAACAAAAAATAGATGGTTGAGCTTTAATCAATTAAATGGAACTATCCCCAATGAACTTGCTACCATGCCCTCACTTACTTCCTTGTAAAATATTTTATTTTCTTAGATTTTTTGTTTTATTGATTATTTTTGTGCTAGACGTCTTGGATCAAATCCTACAACTCCTTTACCCTTCAACGAGACAAGTTTGAATCCCAAACTTACACTTTTGTTAGCTTTTCTTCTTTTTCTTTCTTTCTTCTTTCCCTTTCTTCGAGATAATAACTCAAAACAAACATAGAGATTTATCTAATACAAATCTTGAAGGGCCTATCCCTACATTTATCGGAACTTTGACTAATCTCGTGGAATTGTTCGTTTTCCTTCTTCCTTTTTTTTTTTTTTTTAAACAAAAATACAAAAATTGAATCTCCTTCATTAAAATATTAGAAACCTTTCAAATAATCGATTGTCTGGACCTGTTCCAACTTCATTCTTAGGTTTGACAAATCTCAAGACACTGTTAGCCTTTTCTTTTACTTTTTTCTTCTTTTCTTCTTTTTCCTTTTTACTTTTTTACTTTTTGCCACTTCATTCTAATCTCCAATCATAGTAATTTGACCTCAAATTTGATTTCTTCGGTTCTATATCCAAGTAATGTTACAAAATTGTATTATTTTGACATTTCTTTTCTTTTTTTCTTTTTTTTTTTGGAAAAATTAAACAAAATTCTTTAGATTTTTGAACCGCAACTGTGTTATTTTCCTTCCAAATTATTCTCCAGTTCTCGAAAATGATTATTCCAGCTACTCTCATTCAAGCAGTTGTCCAATTGGTAATCATTCTTTTTTCTAACTCTCTTTTAGATTAAAAAAAAAGCTTTCCTCAACTGTCCCATTTTTATTAGGTCCTTATTCAACAATGACAAAACAACTCAATGCATCAGCAAACTGGAGATTTGATTCTTATTTAGGGCTATTTGTTGATTCAGGTTTTTTTTTTTTTTCCTTTTCTTTTTTCTCTTTATTTCCTTCTTTGAAACTCATTTGAAAAAAATTTCCAAGTTACTCCCAACAACAATATGAATGCTATCTCAAGAACCGTAGTTTACCCAAGATTTGAAGGTGCAAGAAATACTGCTCTTTCTTTCTCTTCTCCTCCAACAGATAATGCTTTTGCAATTTCTCAAAAAAAGACTCACTTCTCCACCAATTTTTATACTATTGAAATGGTTGTTGAATTTAAAGCAATTAGAAGCGCACAAATATTTTCCTTAGTAAAAAACCCAAATTACTCTGACCAAAGCTTCATCTTTAGTCTCTCTGGTACTAGTGGATTCTTTACTTTTGCAACAGGAAAAAATACCATTATAACAACTACATCTCAACCCGTTTTTCCATTCAGAAGTTACCATATAGTAATTGTCAAAGGAAGGAAGGTTGGTGATAATAATGTTTTTCTATATATCAATTCAGTTCTTGTTTTTTCATTTTTCGCTGGTTTCCCTGAAACAATAAGTTATGATAATTATGTCCTCATTGGAAGAGGAGCAACAATGCTTTTTGATGATCTAGCAATTTATGACAGAGAACTCACTGTAACAGAGATTCAAAATCACTATAATACTCTTCGTAAGATTTTAGAGTTTATTCAAAACTAAAACAAAAAATTAAAAATCAAAAAATTAAAAAAGATTGGTGTCAATCAGGTCAATGCTCTGGTAGTTGCACTGCAGCTCAAACATCCTTTGATCGATGTGCAAGTATATTTATTTATTTATTGTTTATCACCTCTAGTTGATTTTATTTCTAATCAATTTTCTTTTGTAGCTGTTCCTACTCAAAAAACTGCATTACAGGCATTGTATTCAGCAACCAATGGAGCTAACTGGAAATACCCTGGATGGACCCCATCTACAGACTTATGTAATGGATTTGATTTTGAAGACAACAATCATGTTCGATGTGATGATCTTGGTAATGTTGTGAGCATGTAATTTTTTTTTACCTCCTTCTATTTTCATTTTCATTTCCTTCAATCCCAAAATTTAAAACTATTTTTCTTTTCAAGATCACTTGTATCTCGTTTGTTATCAGGAACACTTCCAGCAAGTATTGGAGATCTTCCACAACTTCAAAGACTGTATTTTCTTTTATTTTTCGTTTTGTTTTGTTTTAGTACTTATTCATGTTTAAAAAAACCAAAAAAAAAAAATAATACAGCACCCTTCGTCAAAATTCGCTTAGCAATACTGTCCCAGCAACCATTTCACAACTAACAAAACTTCAAATCTTGTAATTTTTTTTTCTTTTTCTTATTTCAAAAAAAAAAATCAAAAAATTAAAAAAAATTAGGGATTTAAGTTTCAATTCATTCGTAACACCATTTCCTACTCAAATCGGTCAAATCACTTCCCTTAATGTTTTGTATGTTTCAATTAATTACTCTCCTCAAATTTCTTTCTTTTTTTTCTTTCTTTTTTTTGTCCTAAAATCTTTTTCATGTTCACAGGAATCTTTTTGGAAACAATTTTGGATGTCCTCCTCCTCCTTATGTCAATTATGCTCCCAATACTGATTATTCTTATTCATGGAACGCATGTAATGGTGGTTCATAAGGAAAAATTAAATAAAAAAAGAACTTTTGAATTTACATAAATTTAAGAAAAAGAAATTCGTTTTATATTTTATTTTATTTTATTTTTATTTTATTTTTTATTTCTACTATACAATTAAAATGAACGAATACATCTAGGAAAAAAAAAGAAGGTAAAAGTTACGATTAGCAGATCAAGTGGAAAAAAAAAAAAAAAAGAAAATGAAAAATTACTCAAATTCATCAAGAATTCTAACAATGGAAGGATAGCCACAAATTATATGAGAAGCAATTCCTCGAGCTGTTTGACCATCTTGACGAGTCAATTGTTGAATTGCCCCTGACTCAAGAAGAAGTTGAACAATACAATGCTATTTTTTTTTTTTTCAAATTTCATTAGGTTTTTAACAAGAAAAAAAAAAATAAATAAAACTAACTCTTCCATAAAGACATGCCCACATTAATGCAGAGTATCCATATTCATTTTGAACATTCACATTAGCACCATTATTTAAGAGAAACCATACAACAGATTCTTTACCTTGAATACAAGCATTCATTAAAGCAGTATTTCTAATCGAGAGAAAAAAGAAAAAAATGAAATAAAGTTGGAACAAAAAAATTAAAATCGAATCTCAACCCTTTTGCATCAAAACTGTCAACATCTATTTGTTTATTTTCAACAGCGCTAATAATTCTGTCTTTACCACAAGGCCAATGCTATGAGAAAACAAAGAAAAAGGAAAAAAAAGTTGAATTCATTGAAGAGAGATAAAGTAATCAAAGTAAAGAATAAATTACTTTTGCACATCTCCATAACTCTCCTTCAGTAGACATTGAATCCCCTTTCTCTTCTTCTTCTCGTTCTTCCTCTTCGTCATAAAATGAAAAATTAAACTTTGGGAATAATCCTCTGATACTACTTTTATCATCTAAACTCTTCATTGAAATTTGATCACCATCATCATCTTTCTCAGTATCTTGGATTATAAAACGATCAACCTGAACCAGTTCAGTTTGTGTTTTTTCAATTGGAGATGAATAAGCTTGAGATCCATTAACTTGAGATCCATATTGTTGTTGTTGATGACTTTCTTCTTCTCCTTCATCATCAATTTCTTCTTCTGCTTCTTCATAATGATAATAATAAGGATGATGTTGATTATAAGAACTTGATTGTGTTGAATTGAAGTTCGAGTTAAATTTTGAAGTTTCTGTTGTTGACGACCATGGATCTATCTCTTCTTCATAACTATGCAGTTGATGGTCCATCTCCACTTCTAATTAATCAACTTCTATTCTTTCTCTTTCTCTTTATTTCCTCCCAATTCAACTTATTCTTATTCCTATTCCTATTGTTATTATTTTAATTATTATTTCAAATTTGAAAAAAAAAAATTCATTCAATTATTCAAAGGTCCTATTATAAAATTTGAACTATAGTTATCGAGACTTTGTCCTATTGTTTATATTTTTAGTTCTAATAATAAATTAATAATTGAATTTCTGTCCTACGAATTTTCTTTATCCAATATTGTTCAATGAAAATGAAGCTAGCTAGCTAGTAGTTCGTTGTATTATTATGATTCTTATTACTTATTTATTGAAAGTATGAATTAATGAGTCATTAATAAAGGCCAAGAAGGTGAGCTGGCCTTGGTATCATTCAATTAATAAGTAGTTATTAGAATTAATTATAAAAATGACACGTCGCTCGGCTCAGAAAAAACTATAATTACAACCCATTCAACATCATTATAACTCAAACTATAACTCAAGTAGAACTCAGGTATAACTCATATTGTAGCATTGTAGCTTGGATTTAGAATTTTATTAGAAGTTATTTAGATTTATGTTTTAAGAATGATGATTGGATGGGATTGAAAAGTTGGAATTAATTGATTAGAACTTGGAAGGATTGGAATAAGAGGATTATAATTAGGATTAGGATTAAGATGATTAAGATTATTAGGATGACTTGGTCAATTCAATTCGTATATCGACTAGTTGATTTCAATTTCATTCAATTATGATTTGAATCAAAATCAAAATCAAAATCAAAATCAAAATCAAAATCAATTGTTTGGAGATGATTTGATTGGATTGGGATTAGAATTGGGATTAGAATTTGATCAACTTCTTTAAAGTGACTTATTATTTCATTTATATTTTTATTTTCATTTCAATTATATTGGATTGAAATTTTGAATTGAATTGAAATAGTATCATTTTTTGAATTGATTTATTGGACTGATTGGAATTGGACTCTGCAATTATAAGCTACAATATGAACAAGAGAATAATATATATATTATTAAAGAGTTGATATACTCAAAATTCATTATGCAACAATTCAAAAACTAAACCTTATTATTTTCATAATCAATAGAAAGCTGAAAGAATGAAACTAGTAGTCGATAAATCTCCAAGTGAGTCTTACGCACTGAAGAATTGTGTAGCGATTAATACAAAAGACCTTGATGCTAAGGTTCAACATGTTTTAGTTAAAGGAGAGTTTGCTATCTCTATAATGTTAGTATTTTAATTATTTTAAACATTATTTCATGACAATTTAATTCACTATTATTTTAATTTTTGAAAAAAAAAAAAAGTCGTACAGATGATATGCCAAAAGGAAAAATTGGACTTTCTGTTCTTCAAAGACAATGGATGCAATTATCTTTAGGTGAAGATGTTGAAGTGACAATATTCGATCCTAAAAGTGATGGGAGTAATTATATTGTTTCAGGAATTACACTTGAAATTGATCTTTTTTCAAGAACAAGAAAAGTTGATGAACCGATTGATTCAACAGAATTAATGACAATCTTTCTTAAAGTTTTTTTCTTTCTTTCTTTCCTTATCTATTTTGTAAAAAATTTATCATTAAATTCCTCATAAAATAACAATTAATGTTTATTTAGATTCATGCCGATAAAGTTTTTGCTGTTAATGAGGTTTTTATATTTATTTATTTCTCATTTCCATTTTTTCTTTCTGAAAAAAAAATGATATTCAAAATAGCCAATTGTTTTTGATTTTCGTGGGATCACTTTAAAAGCTAACATCAAAGCATTAGAAGCCATCGATTCTGGATTTTTTGAATCAAAAGGAAAAAAAGCATCAATTCCTGGTATATTCCAACTTTTCAATTATCTCTAGGAATTAATTAATCAAAAATTCTAAAAATTTTATCAATAAAAACAGTAAGTAGAGGGTTATTGACATCACAAACTATTGTTACTTGTACAAAAGCTGTTGGATCAACCCTTGAATTTTCAGGACAAGCTGACATGTTTGATTTTTATTTTTTTATTTCTTCACAAAAAAAAAAAAGGAAAAACAAATGAAATTCATACTTTCTTCTTCTTCTTTTTCTCCCTTTCTTCAAGATCTATTATTTCTCCAGTTTTTAAATTTGAAGACCTGGGAATTGGAGGATTAAGTGACGAATTTTCAGCAATTTTTAGAAGAGCCTTTGCATCTCGTATTTTCCCACCCAGTCTCATTAAAAGTCTTGGAATTAAACATGTGAAAGGTTTGACCTTGGAAAAAATATTTTTTTAATAATAACTATTTAAATAAATAGGTATTTTACTTTATGGACCTCCTGGAACGGGAAAAACTTTAATGGCCAGACAAATCGGAAAAATGCTTAGAGCAAAAGAACCAAAAATCGTGAATGGTATTTATTTATTTATTGATTTAGTTTGAATAATTTTATCATTTTTTATTTTTTTTTTTAAAAAATTAATCTCCATTAATAAAATTAATTAATTTAATTTTATTTTTCTAGGACCTGAAATTTTAAATAAATTTGTTGGACAATCTGAAGAAAATATTAGAAAACTTTTTCAAGATGCAGAAGATGAATATAGAAAGAGAGGAGATAGTAGTGATTTACATATTATCATTTTTGATGAATTAGATGCCATTTGTAAACAAAGAGGGTCAAGAAATGATGGTACTGGTGTTGGAGATTCTATTGTAAACCAACTTCTTGCAAAGGTTTGTTATCGATTTTTATTTTCTTATTTTCTTTCTTTCTTTTCTCAATATTTTCTTTGGATTGCAATAGATGGATGGTGTTGAACAATTGAATAATATTTTAGTTATTGGTATGACAAATAGAAAGGATATGATTGATGAAGCTCTTTTGCGTTCAGGTTTGATTTTTTTTTTCTTTTTTCTTTTCTTTTTCTTTTCTTTTTTAAAATAAACCTTATCGTTTATAGGACGTATGGAAGTTCACATTGAAATTTCATTACCAAATGAAGAAGGTAGATTGGAAATTTTGAAAATTCACACAGCTAAAGTATTTTTTTCCTTTCTTTGGTTTTAAAAAATAAATAAAAATAACAATTAAATAAATTTATGATCACCAAAGATGAGGCAAAATAACAGATTACAAGCTGATGTTTCTTTGGAAAAACTTGCAGAAGCCACAAAAAATTTTAGTGGAGCAGAAATAGAGGGATTAGTTAAAAGTGCAACTTCTTTTGCTCTAAACAGACATATTGAAGGTGGTACTACAGCCAAGATTAACACTAATTTTGAATCAATGGTAATTACAAAAGCTGATTTTGATCGAGCTCTTTTAGAAGTCATTCCTGCATTTGGTATTGATAATAAAGAATTTGAAGCTTGTATGACAAATGGAATCATTGATTTTGGTGAATCTGTCGAGGTATCTTTTCTTCCTTTCTTCTTTTTTTTTATTATTGTTTTCTATATTTCATTTTCTTTTTTTTTTTGAAAAAAAAAGCGAATTTTAAGTTCAGGACAATTATTTGTTCGTCAAACACTACAAAGTCAACGTTCTCCTCTTGTAACCTTGCTTCTACATGGTTTTTTTCATTCTGATATAAATAGGAAAATATTTCTCATTTATTTATTTATTTTTACAGGTACTCATGGTGCTGGAACCACATCACTTGCAGTCAAACTTGCAACATCTGGAGATTTCCCATACGTTAAATTAATTTCTCCAGATAATTTTGTAGGATATAGTGAAAATGCAAAGTGTAACGAAATTTCAAAAATTTTTGAGAAATCTTATCGTTCTCCTTTATCTGTTATTGTCATTGACTCTATTGAACGTTTACTAGGTATTCTTCTTTCTTTTTTCTTTTTTTTTTCCCTTTTCTTTTTCTTTCTTTTTTTTTAAATTTTAAAAATTTTATTATTTTTAAAATCCCAAAGACTATGTGAACATTGGACCTCGTTTCTCAAATCAAGTCCTTCAAACATTATTAGTTTTACTTAAAAAATCTCCTCCTCGTGTATAATTTTATTTATTTTTCACCTAGGTTTTTACTCAAGTAAATTTTTTTCAAAAAAAAAAATTCAATAGGGACATCGCCTTTTAGTCATTTCAACGACAAGCCAAAAACAACTTCTTGAAGAAATGGGAATGGATGATTGTTTCAGTGGAAAATTACACGTTCCAACCATTAAAACTATCGATGAAGTGATGGTTGTGATTCAAGTATGATTTTTTATTTATTTTCTTCCATTGATTTATTTAATCTGATGAAACAAAAACAAAAAATAAAAAAATAAAATGGAATAGCATATGAAAATTTTTGGTGAGAAAGATTTAACGGAATGCAAGCGCTTATTAACAAGTATGCCAGGAAAAGTATCAATTGGAATTAAAAAATTGTTAATGGTAATTGAAACAGCAAGACAGGATGAAGGAAGCGAATTGGAAAAATTTATTCAACTAATTGGCGATTCCTTTGATTAAAATAAATTATCAATTTCTATTCCTTTTCTTGTTTTTCAGGCATTTCATTAAGTTGTTCTTGATTTTCATAAGCTGGCAATGCTCGAGTGTTTCAATATAAACCATTTCTTCACTTTAATTCCAAGAGCATGATTGAGTTGCAAATTTTGTGATTTCTTGATGTTTGTCAAAGAGAAAAAAAAAAAAAAAAAAATTCATTTTGAAGGTGAATGGTAATTTAAAAGTTTTTCTGTCTATTATCAACTATTTAATACAGGACCTAATTTTTGTGCAATCTCTTCGAATGAAGGTCGTTGGGTGGGTTCTTGCATCCAACAATGTTGCATTAATTTAATTAATATTATGGCTTCTTCTTCGTCTTCTGAAAATTCAGGAATTGGAGGCTAAAAAAAAAAAAAAAAATTGTTATTTTGCTAATTTTTGTGAAGAATTCAAAATTGAAACCCTATTTCCACTTTGAACTTGAAATTCAATATCATCATTTGAAAGGCCAGCCCAAACAATTTCTCTTGTTAACATTTCCCAAATTATAATTCCAAGAGAATATACATCAGATTTCTTGTTATCCTGAAAATAATAAATTGTTTAAAAGAAATTAAATTTTTTTTTTTTTTTTTTTTTTTTTTTTTAAAAAAAAAAAATTATTTGAAAAAAAAAAATAGTTTAAATAATACCGAATAAAAACCAGCTCTTGCTTTGGAAAATATTTCTGGAGCTGCAGTTCTTGGTGAAAGACCTATTCGTTCAAGACCTTTCTTCATTGTCACTGCCGTCGATCCTGTTGATATTTTAGCTAATCCAAAATCACAAATTATACCTGAATGTTTTGATTTTATTTTAACTTTAACGAAACTCAAAAATAATATTAGTATTAATAATAATAACCAGAAAAAGAAAAAGAGAAAAAGTAAAAGTAAAGGGAAAAAAAAAAAAAAAGGAAAAACGAAAAACCTCGAAGCAGATATCTACCAGAAGAAAGTTTAATTTGTTCTAATAATACATTGGCACTTTTTAAATCATTGTGAATTATTCCATGTTGTTGAATTGAAGCCATTCCCAATGCAATATCACTATTTTATATTTATTCATTTATTCATTGATTTATAAAAAGAAATTATGAAAAGAAATAATTACTTTGTGAGTTGCATTGCAATTAAAGGGGGTAAATCTTCGGTGGGATGATAAATAAAAGTGAATAAATCAAGTTCATATTTTTTTGTGATAATAAAAAATTCTGGTTCAAAAGTATATCCAATCAATTTAATCACATTGGGATGGAATGAACATGACCTATTAAAATCATTTTTGAGATTGAGATTTGGAATTGAGTCAAAAGTAAAAAGAAAAAGAAAAATAAAAGAAAATAAAAAAAATAAAAGGAATAAGAAAGAAGAAAAAAAAAAGAAAGAAAAGAAAAGAAAAGAAAATAAAAGACAAACCACATCAAAGAGACTTCTTGTAAAAAGATTTCTTTTGATTCTTCATCAGATAAAGTACTTGATGTTGAAACTTGTTTCAAAGCAATTCTATCAGTTCCATGCTCAGAAATAAGTTCTTGGTCAAGTAATGCTCCTGAAAATACATTTCCTCCTCCTCCTGATCCCAGTTTCTCTTCTTTTCGAATTTTAGATCCAAAATCAAGAAGTAAAAATCCAGGAATTGAAATTTCTTATTTTTTTTTTTTTTTTTTTTTTTTTTCATCAAATCAAAAGAAAAGAAATAAAGAATTAAAAAAAACCAAGAGAAGTGTTCAATAAGGTATCATTTTTGGGATCCCTTATTCCTTGATCTTCAACATTCCCAACTCGAAAACTACCATCTCCTATTGTTGATAATTTCAAAAGAAAATTTCAAAAAAGAAAAAAGAAAGGGAAATTTGTACTGTAGCTTGTTGGCCTAACGGTTGAGGTGAAACTTGTTGCCCTCAAATTTGATGAATTTCTTGTCTCAAAGCTTGAATCAATGGCATTTAATTCTATTTCAATAGATGGAAGACGATGTTTTTTGTCACGATATCTTTTGTACATAATAGCACCAACAACTAATAAAACAAGAAACAAGGTTCCCAAAATAACTCCAACAACTATTCCAACTACATTCACTGATAGAAAATTAATTAAGAATTTAAGTTATTCAAGAAAAAAAAAAATGAAAAGAAAGAAATGAAAAAAAAAAAATTAAAAATGAAATGAAACCATGATTATCAGGAGGAGGGCTTCCATTTTGTTCATTAATAACTACGAAAATATGAATTTTATTAAAAGAAAAAGAAGAAAAAGAAAAAGAAAAAAAAAAGAAACCAGAGATTGTTTTAAAACTAACAGATAATCCAATTGGTTCTCGAATACCGTCTTTGATGGCATATACTGTAATAGTGTAACTAAATTACAAAAAAA
>Ga0209960_1003445_pt1 | contig 13617 bp, 18 predicted proteins | sample ThiBiot_500_plan_2_FD_183947 | JGI IMG/M metagenome (GOLD analysis project Ga0209960, IMG submission 183947) | Wastewater bioreactor microbial communities from Cape Town, South Africa - Thiocy_expt_500_plan (SPAdes) | ecosystem: Engineered > Bioreactor > Thiocyanate-remediating >... | reverse complement strand
AAAAAAAAAAAAAAAAAAAAAAAAAAAAAAAAAAAAAAAAAAAAGATATCAAAGAAGATTATTTACTATTCAATCTATCCATTAAATTACACATTTATCTCAAGATGTTGTCGTTTCGATGTTATATTGTTAGAAGTATAGTAAGTTCTTTTAAAAGTTGGAAAAAAAAAAAAAAACACGTGCGTTTTTGTCAAATATCAATAAACTAACTGATTCCCTCTCAAATATAACATAACATAACATAACATAGAGAATGAAGAAGAAACATATTACTCTCTTCATTCTTCTCATTATCTTTCTGTACCTCTTCTCTTCCTACTTTGACTCTTCCAGTTCAATTCTCTCATCTCAAGACCAGGAATATAAAATCAAGACTTATCAAAGGAATTATGTTCCAAGACCACAAGATGTTTTAATTAGTATTCTAACTGCTCCAAGACCTGTAGGTTACTTGAATACCACATTGGAGAGGATTATTAATGAGATTAAGTTTATTCCTAGCTCTATTGCAACAATAAATGTGTTGGTAGCAAACCCTAGGCCGGGTGAACATGAGCTATTTAGTGATGTGAAGAGACAAAGTCATTTATATAATTATCCTATTAGTTTTAAAGATGTATTTTCAGTGAAAGCTCCAGAAAATGAGAGTTTTAAAGGCAAATGGAGGGATGTATTACCAAGAGATATTCAACTTAGTAATGATTTGTATGAGTATTTAAAGGTTGCTCAAAGTCAATGTATTGATTGGATTTTATTATTAGAAGATGATTTCTTATGGTGTTCAGGATTTTGGGCACATTTTGTTAGAGTTATGAGTGGAGTTCAGGAAGGACTTAGAGTAGGGAGATTAAAATCACTTCCTTCAATGATTCGAATTTCATTTGGACTTAATGGAGTTCTACTTCCTTGTTCAGATATTCATAGAATTCTTCAATTTATTCAAGATCATAAACGAGAAGGTGCTATTGATTCACTTCTTGGAGAGTTTTGGTCAAAAACTGTTCCTGATGGACAAAAATATTTTAATTCAAGACTTCCTTTAGTTTATCGATATAATTTAATGAAACATATTGGAAATGTATCAACTAGGAAATTTGTTCATACATCTTTTTACCCTGATTGCTATGATTTTCTTGTAACAACATCATTAATGGATGGTGAAAATTTTGACCCTATCACTTGTAAAAATGAAGACTTTTCACCTTGTAGTTGGATGAGTTTCGAGGAAAAGACATCTGGTCAAAAACTTGTAAAATCAAATCATATAGATGTACCAAAAAATATATTGAAATTAGGAAAACCTGGAGAAAGTTGTGATGAAGCATGTAATGAAAGGAAATGTGCTGAGTGGTTATTTCCATTAGTTAATAATTGTGAAGTTCTTATTGAAAATGTAAAATGTGAAGGAAACTGTCGAGTGAATGGGATTGTTCATTTAGAACCAATGGGTCCATCTAAACTTGAGACTGTTTGTTCAATTAGTTCACTTCATCCTTTGAAATGTGAATCGAAAAGTAATAATGTAGAAAGATTATGTCCTTGTATTTAAAAATTAAAATTATTGAATTTATAACTATTCTTATTATCTTCTTTCTTTGATTGATTGATTAGTTGGTCAATTTTATTGATCTTGTTTATGATTTTGAATTAATTAGAAGATGATTGATGATCCACTAGGTTAGTTCGATGATGCAGAAGTCAATGAAGACTTCTTATTTATTAATGAATTATAAAGTTGACGCTTCAGAAGAGATTGATTCAGTCTTCATATATCAAAACACATCGTTGGATTCAAGATCAAGTTGCTTTATAATTAAGATCTCAATAAAGTGATGAAAGATGGTATCTCTTAAAACAATAGATTCAACAACAATCACTGCAATCCTCTCAATCAAGATGCTATTCTTATTATATCTTCTTAAACACTTCACAAAGGTATTCTTATTCTTATTTATTCTATCTTCATTTCAACATCACTTTTGACAATATTGTTTATTTATTAGGTATACTTATGAGAATTGGTTGAGGAGAAACGATAAGGAACCTGAAAAGATCATTAAGACTGCTTTGGAGTTTTGTTTTGAAGTTCCTTATGATAGTATTTTGGTTTTTTATCAACTATTTTTATGAACATTTTATGAACATTTGTTACAAAATTTTGAATGATTTACTTTGATATTTTATTGATTTTAAGTTAATTTTTCAATGATACTTCTATTTTTTTTCAATTGATCTCAGCTTTGTTGTTTTGAAAAAAATTCATTATGCGTTACTTTATTGCTTTGTAAGTGAGTTAAATAAGTGAGTAAGGGAATTGTGAGTTGTAAGAAAGTTGTTTGAATTGCATAATTAATGAATAAGCTGAATAATTGAATTAATTGTTGAATAGAACAATTGGAAACAATAACACATTAATTAATAAAATAAATAAATAAATAAATAGACTGCTAATTAAATTGAAGGATAACTTTAGAACAAAGTTTGTGGATGTATAAGTGAAGATAGAGATATACATAACTCATTAATTAAGAAGATAAATAGAAGAAGAAAAAATTTGAAATTTATTCCTTAGTATTAAGAGAAATTAGAAGAAAGACAGAAAGAAAAAAAAAAATAAAAGTCAAGAAATAGAGGATTTAATGAGCATATCCTCCTATATTTATTCGTTCTTTAGAAGCGACAACAATAACTCAACAAATGTATGTTTTGAAGATGGAATAAATGATACTTGTAGGAATCAACCTTTTGGAACTCATGAAAAAGATACTGAAGAAATAGTTTCAGAATTTTATGCTTTGATTAGAGATTATATTGTCATATTGTTGTTTTTTCTAGGATTATGTTTAATTTCTTATTTTATACTTGAGAGGTTTCGAAGGAAAGGTCATGGAAGAAGAAATAGGGTTTTAAGTAATGGCAGAATCGTTATTAGAGAAGATTTAGAAGTATGCTTTTTCATTTTTATTTTCTCTCAAACAAAATAAATAAATAAAAAAAACAAAATAAAATAAAGGAAGGACCATCAATGCCATTTTATGTTTGTGTTGGAGGACTTGCAATTGTTCTTGCACTTTTAGTTATCTTCCCACTCACATTAATAAGTAATGAAATTATGAGAGCTTTTCCTGAGAATTATTATTTTCGTTGGTTATCAACTTCTTTGATTACAAGTTCATGGAATCATTTATTCATATTATCAAATGTTTATATCTTTGGATTTGTTCCATTTGCATATTTTTATAATGAAGCTGTTGATTTAAAGAAAGGATTTTTTTCAAGAATTTGGGAATCTGTTTTCCAATTATCTTTGGTATTTTTCTTTTTTTTTTTTTCAACAATTCAAAAAGTAGAAATAAAAAAGCATGATTAATTCTTTCTCTTTTTTTCTTTTCTTAGCTTGGATTATTATTATATGGATTTTCACAATTAATTAAAGAAATTCTTGGAATTCATGAAATAGAAGGATTATTTTCTCTTCATTTTCTTTGTTTTGGATTAAGTGTAACAATTTGTATTAAATCAATTCCAAAAGGAATTGTAACATTATTTCAATTTTCTTGGTAAATCTTTTGTTTATTTTATTTTATTTTTTTTTTTGGAAAATTTATAACTAAAATTTTGGATTTTTCAGGAATCTTGGATTTTTTATTTTTTATAGAGAAAAACTTCAGATATTATTAGCTCAATTAGAATTTGAGGAACAAACTCTTCTCAATAAATTAGAGAGTGAACAAATAACATCAAGTTCTCAAACACCAACTAACTTTCAAAGACCACAAATCAAACTTCGTGAAGCCAACTTTTCATTATTTTCGGATTATCATCAATATTTTAGAGATTTTGAAACCATGTTAAAAATTTCAAAACGACATTTATCAAATTTAAACAAGGAATTTTCTTTAGAAAAAATTGCTCAAAACAAAGTGGAATTAACAACTTTACTCAACTCTTCAATTTGGATGCGAAATATTATTTTTATGATAACTTTATTCACAAATATTACCTTATTTTTATCATTTGTTTTTATGATATTATTTAGTTGTATGAAAAGTAATTTTTTTTTTCTTTTTTTACCTTAAAAAAACAAAATCAAAAACAAAAATCAAAACAAAAAAATAAATAAATAGTTTTTTTCACTGAAGATTTTGGGAATAGAACCTTTGAGGTAGATATTTTTTTTTTAAATTTTGTTATTCATTTCAAAAATTAAAATTAATAATAGTCAAATAAGAGTATGAAAATGTCTTTTGGTGATGTCTTACTTGAAACTGCATTAGTATTTTATGTCAATCTTACATCAATTATTGGAATTTATACTTTACCAGAATTTAATAAAATCTTCCAAAAATCGGTATGTTTTTTTAATTATTGGATTTTTTTTTTTCCAACAAAAAATTGAAAATTTTTTTTTTTTTAGTTATTTAGAACAAAGGGAATGACCACTCCAGAAATGATCGTAAATATTGTGATCTTATTGGTATTTTCTTTTTCTTTACTCTTTTTCTTTATTTTTTATTTTTTTCACTTCATTCATTAATTTTCTTTTCTTTTTTCCGTCTTTAGGTCATTAGCACATCTCTTCCAGTCATTACAAAAGTCTTAGGAATTACTGGTTTTTCACTCCTTGGAGCATACAAAACTTATGTTTTTTTAAGAAGTTATCGGTTCTTAACGACATCTTACAAATTATTAATCTTGGGTTTTTCATTTTATGGATTACTTCAAATCACTAAACAAAATAAGTAAGGAATGGATTTCAATCTTCAATCATGTTTGTACCATATTGTATTATTTGTTTTCTTAAACTTCAAAAATAAAAAATAAAAAATCAAGAAACAGTTGATATTTATTTCATTTTGAAGGTTTAGGTTCAAACAATCAGTAAAAATTGCATCTTTGAAACAAAAAACAATTCAGAAGTTCAAACAATTTTCAGATTTCGTCGCTTTCATTTGAAAAGTCTTCGATTGGCTTCAACGAAAAAAGGATACTATCAATGATTCCTCTTTATTTTACAATGAACAAAAAGTAAGAAGAAGAAAAGTTTGTTGGTTCCTTCACCATTCTAAAAAATCAAGAAGAGTTCAAGTTTTTGTTTTACAAAACGATGATTGGTTATTTTTCATTTCCTCCATTTTGATTGGTTTATTTTCTTTGTTGACGGTTAAATTTTTGGGTATAAATACCCTTTGACTCATAATTAAAATTCTGAATCATCAACCCCAATTATTAAATTGATTGATTCAATAAATAATAATACTAACAGACAACTTCAACCTCTTATTGGATTTTGAAACAATGAGTGAACTCGCACTTGAAGAACTTCTCTCTCCAGAATGGATGGCACATCTTAAAGATATCATTGAAAAACAAGTAATTTTTTAAATTTTGGCCTTTTTATTTTTATTCATTGTGTTTTATAATTTTTTGACAAAGAAAGTGAAGTTGGTTTTGTTTGTTAAAACTTTCGAAATTTTCATACTCATTTCTTCAATTTTCTCTTGCATAAATAATTTTTTCTTTTTTTTATTTAAAAGCCTAATAAGTTGAAATATCTTGGAAAGAATAGACAATGGACTATTCCTGAAAGAACAAAAACTTTTCAAGCTTTGAGAGGAAGAGCACCCAATGAATGGAAAGTTGTAGTTATTGGACAAGATCCTTATCCTAGAGAAACATCAGCTGTTGGAGTTGCTTTTAATGATGGAGAAATTAAAAAATGGACAGATAAACTTAATCCAAGTTTTACAAATATCATGAAAGCTGTAATGATGAGTGTTGAAAAATTACCACCAAAGTTTGTTTCTCTTTATTTTTTATTTAATCTCAAACTCAAATCAAAAAATACAATAATACAATAATAATATTAGATCTGATATTGGAGCTTTTAGAAAAGCTGCTGCTTCAAGTAACTTGGTAAGTCCACCTGAATGGTTTGAACATACACAAAAAGAAGGAGTATTGTGGTTAAATACAGCTTTAACTTTCTCATCAAAAGAAATACCAATTTTGAAATTACATACTGAGTTTTGGAAACCTATTATTACTGCAATTTTTGATGCTTTAATTAAAGAAAAAAAGAAGGAAATGGCTGATAAAAAACAAGGACTAGTTTTTATTATGTGGGGAGGATATGCTCAAAAATTTAGAGGAATTGTAATTTTTTTTTATTTTATTTTTATTTTTTATTTTGATTGATTTATTGATTTATGAATTTAATTTTGTTATTTATTTTATTTCAATTTTTTTTTTTTAGATTGAAGAACTTAATGCAAAATCTCAACCTCCTCTTCCAATTGCATTTGTTGATAATTGTCATCCTGCAGCAACAGGAGCTTCATTGGATGCATTTTTCACAAATAATTCTTTTAATCAAACAAATAAAGAGCTTGAAAGTTTTGGACTTGAACCAGTTCAATGGTTTGCAGCATCTTCAGGTCAACCTCATGAAGCTGTTGAAGAGAAATCAAAATCAAAAAGAAAAAATGCTGGTGATGGTGAAGAATCAAATGGAAAAAGAAAGAAAAAATAATTATCTTGTATTTCACACCAAAAAAAATTTTGTTTTGAAGAATAAAAAAAGAAAAAGAAACTATAGTTTTTCAAAATTGTTTTTTTTATTTACTTATTGGAATACAAATTGTGCTTCTTTTGTTTGAACATAAATATTTAACTCTGTTGGGGTAACTTCGAGTGGGAGATCAACAACTTCATCTTTATTAATCCTTCTTCTTATATGAAGTTTAAATTTTTCTCCAACTGCTTGTCCAAAAATTTTTGTGACCTCTTTTGTTGAATTAACATCTTCATTATTAACTTGATAAATTACATCCCCACTTTTAAGTCCTGCTAAATCAGCGGGAGATTTTTGAAATACCTTTGAAAAAAATAAGAATTAGATTAAAATAAATTGGAAAAAAAGAAAATAATATTTTTTTTAAAAAAAACTTACAGATGTGACAAGAACTCCAGATTTTACAGGTAATTTTTTGAAGTCTTTATCTTGAAGTTGTGAAAGAAGGTTTGGAGTTAATGTGATTATCTTCATTCCTTTTGAAAAAAAAAAAAAAAATCAAATTAATGCTTTTTTTTTTTTCAAAAAATCAAGTTTTTTCTGTCTTTCTTTCTTACCTAACCATGGACGAACAACTCTTCCCTCTTCACTTAACTGTTGAATAATTGGTAAAGCAGAATCAAGTCTCATAGCAAAACTGGATTAAATGAAGATTTATATTAATTTTATTTGAAAAAAAAAAGAAAACTTTCAAAAAAAATAATTCTAACCTTAATCCACTTCCTTCAGCTTTAATAGTATTAATTCCTAATTTAAAAATTTATTGTTTCAATTTTAAATTTCAATAATCAGAAAAAAAAAGAAAAAAAAAAGAAAAGAAAAAGAAAAAAAAAACTAACCAATAACTTCTCCATTAAGATTAATTAATGGACCTCCACTATTTCCTTCATTTATATGAATATCCGTCTTTTTATTTGTTAATATTTATGAGTTTCAATCATAGAAGAAAAAAAAAAAACATTTCTTACTTGATAAAATTCTAATTGATTATTTATTTGTCCAATCTCTGTACTTCTTCTACTCATTGCTATAGAAAAAAAAACAAAATTAAGAAAAAAAGTTATTACAAAAAAAAGAAAGAAATAAAATAATTCTTACCACTAATAATTCCAAGAGATGCAGAATTTTGAAAACCTAAAGGTGAACCGATAGCTACTACCCAATTTCCTGGCCTTTTTAATTTTTTGTTATTATTTTTTGTTTTGTTTTTTTTGAAAAATTTTTGAAATTAAAATACCTCATATTATTTGTTGCACTTAATTTTACAGGTGGAAACATTTCAGTACTATCAATAACTTTTACAATTGCTAAATCTGTAATTGGATCTGATGAATATACAATTCCATTAAATTCTCTTCCATCATTCATTACTACTTTCATCTGTTGTTTTTTTTTTTTTTTTTTTTTTTTTTTTTTTGAATTAGATATTTATTGAATTGAAAGAAATAATATCAAAAGAAAAGAAAAAGAAACCGTTGATTTTTCATCAAAACCAGATACAACATGAGCATTCGTTAAAATGGTTCCTTCTTCACCAATAACAAACCCAGAACCAAGGGAAACAAAAACACGATCTCTCAAAAATCCAGGATGTGATTCTTCAATCCTTAAATGAACAACTGATTCAGCTACACCTATTTATCATTATTTTTATATCATTTTTATTGATTTATTATCACTCAATTTAAATTTTAAAAATTTAAAAAAATTACTTGAAATTGCATTTGCGATTCCTTCTTCAAAAAACCCAGAAGATTGAATTTTTTGTTGAGTTTGAAGTTGATGTTGTTGTTGATGATGTTGTTTTTGTTCTACAACTATTTTAATGATTGATTTGTTAATATTATCATGATTGGAAATACTTTTATAAAACTTATAAATGTGAAATAAAACTTACAATTGTTCTGAAAATGAGGAAATATCTGTGGATCACTTCTCTCCACTCTACTTGACAAAGCCTTATAATCCTTCAAATCAATAGCTCCATAATTCCTTGATGACTTATAATACGAGACTCCATAAGTTCCTCCAACACCAAACGCAAGGCCAAACATAAACGTCCTCATGGGTTTCAGGAGTGTCCTTGAAGCAAACTTGAACGACATTTTTTAACAATTTTATTAAAGTTATAACTCTTGATTGTATTGTATTGTATTGAATTGATTCCTCTTCTAAAGTGTTTTAAAATAAGAAATTATAAGATTGTTATATTGAATTTGAAGATCTCTAATGTTAATAATTATAATTGAATTATATAATTTTTACTAATTCGGTTCAATTAATTTACGTGGTTCAATTAATTATCCCCAAAAAAAACACCGATTTATATGAAATTTTCACTAAAATTCGACAAAAACTAACAAGAATCTCATACTACAATCAATCCAAAATCACTACAAAATATCAAAGTTTGTCTTATAATTATTATCATCTTCGAATGATTCTTCTAATAATATGATATGTTTTAATGTTCGAATGGGATCTTTGATTTTGTATTTATACCTTCCTTATTATCAAAAATCGCATCCCCTGTTATCACTCGACTCAAACCTCCCGATCTAAATGATGTCAGACAATAGGCAAAATTATGTCATTTTTTTCTCGATTTCGAAAATAAAAAATCAGGGAACCTTTGAAACCTTTCGAATCGAACTATAACTCCCCAATAATCAAGACTATTGTTTAACAAAGTTGATTATGAACTTATTTATTGAAAATCTGAAAGAATCTTTTTGATGATTTATTAATTAACATTAGAGAAAGAGATCTGAATTATGGATTGAGAGTTTTTTTTAAAGGAAGGAACATCAAATCACCACTGTTTAAAAGTGTTATCATTCATCAGCACGTTGAATGTTTTCTTTAGTTTTCAACATAAATTTGGAATGGAATCAAATTGGAAGGTGTAGAAATAGTCAATAAGGAAGTTGATATAAATTTTTGATCAACGTTGGGAATCTTTCAAGACAAAATAATCATTTGAAAGTAAAGTGATTATTGAAAACAATGAAGCTGCATCTTGACCTTTTATTTTCATAAAAGAAGAATTAACAAAGAATAAAATATCAAAAGAAAAAACTTACTCAGAAAACCAAGTTCTTTTCTCAATTCAAATATTTTTTCCTTTGGATTCTTTTCATATTCTTCTAATACTTTAACAAGATTATACAGTTCATTTTCTCTTAAAATATCAATTGAGTTTTGTCCATTCTTTATATCTATTCTTCCACTTGCTAATAAAACTAAAATTATTTCAGTATCACCATCCCAACAAGCAATATCAAAAGGTGTCCAACCTTGATTTGCTTTATCAACTTCAATCCTATCATCCTTTAATAATAACTTCACGACCTCAATATGTCCATTATAACAAGCTATCCCAAAGGGTTGTGTGTTGTTCATATTTCCTTGATTAAAATCAACTCTTTTATCATTTAGTAATAATTTAACAATTTCAATTGACCCCTTGAAACAAGCATAATAAAAAGGTGTTTTGTTTAAAGAATCTTGAATGTTAACGTCAATATTTTGTTCTTGAAGAAGTTGTTTGACTTGCTCTACATTTCCATTTTGACATGCAAGTAAGAGTTTCTTTTCTGAACTTTGAAAGAGTTGGGTTGTAAAGGAAAGAGCCCTGTTCAACATGAAAATTCAGAACTTTGGTTTAGATCCATCAAACTAAATTTAAGAAAGAAAAAATTGTCAGTAAAAGTTTGAAATTGGAATCATTGTTAACAATTTTCTTGATTTATACCTCTTGGTGCTTATCGACAATTCTTTTGGGTCGTAGAAAATACGAATCACAATGAATTACCCACAACTGTCCAATTTTATTGCCTTTTTATTGCTTTGTTTCTTTGGTTTAGAACACTCCTTTTTGAAAAAATTAAAACTTCACTTATTTTTGAAACTTAAAATTTAATAAATAAGAATAAATATCATCCAAATTAATTATTGAATTGATTCCTTAAATTTCAATGACTCAAACTTTTTTTTAAAAAAAAATAAAAATTTCAAACAAAAAAAGCATGAATCATACTTTTTTATAAGTAAAAAAAAAAATGATTGATCTTTCTGATTTCAAAAGGTTTTACTTTTCAATTAGTTTAATCAATCTATTAATGAAATCAACAAATCAACTTTCTTTTCTAAATAGAAAATATGAAGTCTTTATGGTTCATAAGCTTCTTGTTTTTGATATCGTTTTCTTTACAACTTATCGAGGGAGGTGTGTTAACATTTCGTTCTCCAGAAGTGAATTTAAATATACCTGATTATGGACCCGCTGTATCAAATTCTCTTAGTTGCACAGGTCTCCCTTCACAAATTTCACAATATGGAATCATCCTTGTCCAAACATTTATTACTCATAGTTATCCAGATGACCTTGTTATTCAATTAATTTCCCCATCTTCTTCTCTAACAAAATATTTATCAAATCGTCAAAGTGAAGGAAACTCTGGGATATTTAATGGTGTGATATTTGATGATAAATCGTCCAACTCTCTTGATGGTTCGTATTACATAAATCCAAACGATGTTCGACCCAAAGACAAATTAAGTTTATTTAGAGGAGTAAATCCAAATGGAAATTGGACTTTAAAATCTGAAGATAAGTACCTGGCTCCATCAGGAAAATTAATTAAATGGACCCTCCAATTTACTGGTTATTTATCACTTTCTTTATTTTCACTTGAATTTACAAATTTTAATAAATAAATGAATAAAATAGATGGTTGTATTAGTCACAGCTGTGTTGGTGGTGATTGTCAAGAAAAGTCTTCAACAACTTATTCTTGTAATTGCTACTCAGGTTTCAAGGGCACTTATTGTGATCAAGGTACTCAAACATCTTCTTATTTTGATTTCAAAAAAAAATTTGAAACATCAATCGCCGTTTTTTTTTAAAAAAAAAGATATCAATGAATGCACAACTGGAGCAAATGATTGTAGTACTAATGCAATTTGTAGTAATACATTTGGAGGATTTACTTGTGCATGTAAATCTGGTTTTTCTGGTGATGGTGTTTCTTGCAGTGGTTAATTTTTATTATGACTATCACGATCAAGTTTTATTTTTGACTTTTATTGATCTAAAACATATTTATATAGATATTAATGAATGTATAACTGGACCAAATAATTGTAGTTCAAATGCAATTTGCACAAACAATTTTGGTGGATTTAAATGCACATGTAAATCTGGTTTTTCAGGAGATGGTGTTAACTGCAATGGTCAATTTTTTATTATTACAAGTTCATTGAATGAAATTTTTATTTTTTTAAAAAAAAAATAACAGATGTGAATGAATGTCAAACAACAAATGATTGTAGTAGTAATGCCATCTGCATGAATACTCCAGGAAGTTATACTTGTACTTGTAAATCTGGGTATTCAGGAAATGGAATGATTTGCACAGGTTTCTTTCTTTCTTTCGTTCTTTCTTCTTTCTTCTTTCTTTTCTTTTCTTTTCTTTTCTTCTTTCTTTTCTCTATCACATTTCCTTTGGAAAATAAATAAATAAATAAACCAGATATTAATGAATGTAATCAAGGAAACTTATGCTCATCCAATGCCGATTGTCAAAATACACCAGGAAGTTATAATTGTACTTGTAGATCTGGTTATTCTGGGAACGGATATTCTTGTTCTGGTTCAACCTTTTTTTAAAAAAATCAAGCAAAGTTGAGATCAAAACAAATATCATATTAGATATAAACGAATGTACCAATGGAGATAATAATTGCAGCCCTGGGGCATCAATTTGTCTGAATAATGAAGGAAGTTTTTCTTGTTCTTGTAAATCTGGATATTCTGGAGATGGAGTTAGTTGCACAGGTAATTTTACAAACATAAATATTTTCCTTTTGAAAATTGACTGAATGAATTGATTTTAGATTTGAATGAATGTACTTTGGGGACTCATAATTGTGATACCAAAGCCATTTGTACTAATACACCAGGAAGTTATAATTGTACTTGTAAAACTGGTTATTCTGGGAATGGTACTTATTGTCAAGGTAAATTTTTCAAAATCGAATTAATTTTGAATTTATTTCTAATCATTTCCAACTATTCAAGATATAAATGAATGTTCTGGAGCAAATAATTGTAATAGTGCAGCAATATGCACTAATACTCCAGGAAGCTATACTTGTACTTGTAAATTTGGATATTCTGGAAATGGAATCACTTGTACAGGTATTCTTTTTTTCTTTTCTTTCTTCTTTCTTTTTTCTTTTTTCTTTTTTTTTCTTTTTTTGTTTTTTGAAATCATTTCTCTTTGGAATCATTTCCGTAGATTACAATGAATGCATTGGTGAAAATAATGGAAATAATTGTTCAACAAATGCCAACTGCATAAATATTCCTGGAGAATTTTCTTGTACATGTCACTCTGGATTTCTAGGTGATGGCATTGATTGTGAAGGTTTCTTTTCTCTTCTTTTCTTTCTTTTATTTCGATGTTTTAAATTTTCACTCATACTTCTCAAGATTATGATGAATGTGATAACCCTGAAGAAAATAATTGTAATCCAACTTCTTCAACTTGTTTTAATACACCTGGATCTTACTCTTGTACTTGTAAAGATGGATATCAAAGTTCAGAAGATGGATGCGCTGGTTCTTTTCTAAAAATATTCAATCACTTTTTCATTCTTATGGCATTCTTTTCATTTAACTTCCTTTAATTAGATCTTAATGAGTGTCTTGGACAAGGTGGAGGGAATAATTGTAGTTCAAATGCCATTTGTATAAACACTGAAGCAAGTTACAATTGTACTTGTAAAACAGGGTTTTCAGGAGATGGTATTGACTGTCAAGGTTATATTATCTTTCCTTTTTTTTTTTTTTGCTCAGGAAAAACAAAAATAATAATTATAATAGATATGAATGAATGTTCAATAAATAATGGAGGATGTAGTTCGGATGCAACTTGTACTAATACAGATGGTAGTTTTATTTGTAAATGTAACAATGGTTACTTTGGAAATGGAGTAAGTTGTACTGGTGAGATTTTAATTATTTTTTCAGAAAAAAA
>Ga0209960_1003444_pt1 | contig 13618 bp, 3 predicted proteins | sample ThiBiot_500_plan_2_FD_183947 | JGI IMG/M metagenome (GOLD analysis project Ga0209960, IMG submission 183947) | Wastewater bioreactor microbial communities from Cape Town, South Africa - Thiocy_expt_500_plan (SPAdes) | ecosystem: Engineered > Bioreactor > Thiocyanate-remediating >... | reverse complement strand
ATTTATTTTCTTCTTCTTTTTTTTTTTTTTTGGTCTACTTATTGACTTTTTCTTTTGTATCTTCATATCCTTTTTTTTCTGATTTATATTTATTTTGAAATAGGGGGGAGTGCGACAGACCCAAATGATCAACAAATCCTCATGGATTGGTACAACTCATTAGAATCAAAAGGATATCTACATTGGGATGGGATCAATGATTTGTGTAAAAAACCTTTGGACACTGGGTTTTTTGTGACAATTCAACCAAAAGAGTTACTAAAATGTATTTTTTTTTTCTTTTCTTTTTTTTTGTTTCTATTATTTTCTTTCTTCTTTCTTCTTTCTTCTTTTCTCTTTTCATTCTTATCGTAAAGTGGTTCCAAACAAACAAAAAAATGGAATAATATAGAGAACTGACTGACTACCAATTTAAAGGGACAATTTCAGCTGAATTTGGAAATTTAACACAATTACAATATCTGTAAAATTTTTTCATTGAAAAAATTGTTTCTGTTTATCATAATATATTAAATTTATTCAATAGACATCTCGAAGATAATCAATTGAATGGACAAATTCCAACCGAATTGGGAAACTTGGAACAATTACAAATTTTGTAAAATATTTCAAATTATTCTGAATTGTCACTGATATATTAAATTTATTGAAAAGATATCTCAACGTTAATCAACTATATGGACCAATTCCAACTCAACTAGGAAATTTGAAACAATTAAAAGAATTGTAAAAAAATCTTGACTATCCATTTTTCATTGAACATATTGTTCTGAATTGTCTCATATTAAATTTATTGAATAGAAATCTCAACAATGATTATCAAGTGAATGGTGCAATCCCAACCGAACTTGGAAACTTGATACAATTACAATTTATGTAAAATTTGATATTTATTCTCCCATTCAACAGAGTATATATTAAATTTATTCAATAGAGATCTTGCTTATACTAGTTTGAATGGAACTATCCCAACCGAATTTGGAAACTTAAAACAATTACAATATCTGTAAACATTTTTCATTGAATAAATTGCTTCTGTTTATCATAATATATTAAATTTATTCAATAGACATCTCGAAGATAATCAATTGAATGGACAAATTCCAACCGAATTGGGAAACTTGGAACAATTACAAATTTTGTAAAATATTTCAAATTATTCTGAATTGTCACTGATATATTAAATTCATTGAATAGAGATCTCTCCGACAATCAACTGAATGGGACAATTCCAACCGAATTTGGAAATTTAACACAATTACAACAAATGTAAAAATATTTAATATTTCATTTTTCATTGAATAAATTGTTTCTGTTTTAAAATATTAAATTCAATTTTAATAAATTATATGATACAAAATTTCAATAGATATCTCGACGATAATCAATTGAATGGGCCAATTCCAACGGAACTTGGAAATCTAACACAATTGAATCTACTGTAAAAATTTTTAATATTTATTTTTCATCTGAACAAATTGTTATCATGATATATTAAATTCATTGAATAGAGGTATTTATTGGAATCAACTAAATGGGACAATTCCAACACAACTTGGAAATCTAATACAGTTGCAAGCTCTGTAAAAATAATTCAATATTTATTTTCAATTGAACAAATTGAACAGATGGGTTCTGTTAACATGATCTATTAAATTCAATGAATAGATATCTCGCTTTTAATCAACTGGGTGGGACAATTCCAACCGAATTTGGAAACTTACAACTGTTACAACAAATGTAAAAAATATTTAAATATTTTATTTTTCATTGAATAAATTGTTTATGACTTATAATCTTAAATTTATTGAATAGAGATCTCAGTGGTAATTACTTGAATGGGACGATTCCAACAGAATTTGGAAATTTGACACAATTACAACAAATGTAAGAATATTTAAATATTTATTTTTCATTCAACAAATTGTTTCTGAATTGTCATTATATATTTAATTCATTGAATAGATATCTCAGTTATAATCAACTCAATGGGACGATTCCAACTCAACTTGGAAACTTAACACAATTAGAAGACCTGTAAAAATATTTAAATATTTATTTTTTCATTGAATAAATTGTTCTGAATTGTCACTGATATATGTAATTTATTGAATAGATATCTCGATGATAATCAACTAAATGGACTCATTCCAACTCAGATTGGAAATTTGATAAAATTATCAGAGCTGTAAAAATATTTAAATATTTTATTTTTCATTGAATAAATTGTTTCTGTTATCATAATATAATCAAATTCATTGAATAGATATCTCAATTATAATCAACTGAGTGGGACAATTCCAACCGAATTTGGAAATTTAACACAATTGGGATGGCTGTAAGAATATTTCATATTTATTTTTTATTAAACAAACGGTTCTGAATTGTCATTGATATATTAAATTCATTAAATAGATATCTCGACGATAATCAACTTACAGGGGCAATTCCAACTCAACTCTTAAGTTTACAGTGGGAACCTGGTAGTACTGTGTAAGCTATTTTTTTTTTTGTTTTTTTTTTTTTTTTTTTTTTTTTTTGAAAAAAAAAAAAGAGTTCATAAATTTGTTTGTCATAATTTTTTTTCTTCTAATTTGACTTATTATTAATAATTTTTCATCCTAAAAATTGCTTCAAATTTGATAGAGATCTTGCAAGTAATTATTGGGATTGTCCAATTCTTAATTATTCGAGTATTTACTATAATGATTATTTTGATACAAAAAATGATTGTGGTAAAATTTCATTGTTTCTTGAGGAGATGAAGAAATAAAAAATAAAAAAATAATAAAAAATAGACTTAAGCTGTTTACAAGATCCATGTTTAAATGGAGGACAATGTTCAACAAGATTAAATGGAAATTATCATTGTGAATGTTTACCTGGATATCCTGGAACCAATTGTACAAATGACCTTCCTCTTGATTCTTTTTTTCCAATTTTTCTTTGATTTATTTTCTTTGATTTATTTGATTTTCTTTCTTTATTGAAATAGGTCAGCCCAATGACCAAAAGATTTTAATTGATTGGTATAACTCATTGGAATCAAGTAGTTTAAATTGGAATCTTACAATTGATTTATGTGGTCAAACTGGTGTTGTTTGTGATTCTTCAACTCCAAAAAGAGTTACTCAATTGTATTCCTTTCTTTCTTTCTTTCTTTCTTTCTCCTTTTTTCTTTGTTCTCTTTCTTTCTTTTCAATTCTTTCTTTTTTTTAAAAAATAAAATGATTCTAAAACAAAATGAAAAACATAGATCACTTGATGGCAAGCAATTAAAAGGAACAATTTCAACTGAATTTGGAAATTTAACCCAATTACAAACACTGTAAATATATTGAAATTTTTCTCTTTCCCAAGGAAGAATTATTTTTTTGAGAGTGATTTGAGAGTGGGTTGAGAGGTGGTTGAGAGGGAATTTAAGAGGATTTTCCCTCTAAACCACCTCTCAACCCACTCTCCTCTCCTCTGGAAAAATCTAATTTTTTGTTGAGAGTGAGTTGAGAGTGGGTTGAGAGGAAACTCCTCTCAAAACTTGAAAATTTCCTAATTTGTAATTTTTGAGAGTGAGTTGAGAGTGAGTTGAGAGTAAGTTGAGAGAAATTTTGAATTTTTTTTCTGAATTTTTTCCAACTCCCTCTCAAACCACTCTCAAACCACTCTCAACTCACTCTCAAAAATCAGGAAATAAAAGTTGAGAGGGAGTTGAGAGTGAGTTGAGAGTGGTTTGAGAGGGAGTTAGAAAAAATTTTGTGTTGACTCAAAACAAAAAAGGAAAAAAAGTCAAAAATCACTCCCAACCCACTCTCAACTCACTCTCAAAAATGAAGAAATAAAAATTGAGAGGATGTCGAGAGGGTGTTAAGAGTGAGTTGAGAGGAAGTTGAGAGGAAGTTGAGAGTCAACTGTAATTAAATATTGAAAAACTTATTCTTTTTTTTTTTTCGTAGTAAAACCAGAACAAAAAACAAACAAACAAGGAATCACTAAGAAATTATTTTATGTTTATTGAGTAAGAAGATCACAATGTGGTCATTCATTTTCTTCTGGTTTAGAACTGTTCAAATTGAGATTTCTACGCCTTTGAATTGGATTAGAAAATTGATCAACCAAAGCAAACTTCAAAAAAGGGTGAAGCCAATTTCTTTTTTGTTTTGTTTTTTCTCATGCAAATGAATAGGCGAAAAAAAAATACCTTATTTCTTTTAATGTTACAAAGTCTCTTAAAAGCATCATCAAAGGTATTGGTTCAAAATAGTAGGATCTTTGCGTTTTACTTTCTTTTAATTTTTTAAAAAAAAAGTGTTTGCGTTTATGAAAAGAAAAGTAAAAAATAAAAAAAAATGTATGCCTAATAGATTCAAAAGTCAGACATCATAAAAGAGACGTGGATTAAAACCGAAGCATAAGTTAAATCTAATTGAAGAGTTGTTTGTCTTATTCCTGCTTTGTTTTTTTAAAAAAAATAGGAAATTGAACAAAATACCAAAAAAACAAATACTACGAAACCAACAATATCCAGAAAGAGTTAATTGATTACTATGTTTAATGATTGCTAAACCTCAACACTATTAGAACTCTAACCATTCGATTAATATCATTGACGTTCTATTTGATTTCTGTTTTAATTTAATTTAGATTTCAAGTAAAATAAAAATAAAATAAAAGAAAATGACAAAATAAAAATAAAAATAAAAATAAAAAAGAATAAAAAAATCAAAAAAAGAAATTACCAATGAATTAGAACACCTAAACATGTTTTTTCTTTTTAGACTGTTCAATTTCTTCTCCTTTGAATTTTATTGAATTTTATTTTGAATTAAAGAATTGTTCGTTCTTATTTTCTTTGATTTGAAAAAAAAAATTTTTTTTTTTTAAAAAAAAGATTACTTCTCAAAGCATTTTAGATATCTCATAATCAGCTTCAATTCACGAACACCTGTTATTTATTTATTTATTTATTTATTTATTTATTTATTTATTTATTTATTTATTTATTTATTTATTTATTTATTTATTTATTTATTTATTGAATTAAAGCTAGAGTTCGAACAACAAAGATGAAATAATAAAATAATACCTTCAAGATTCTTTGGCTGAAAGCAACAATTTTTCAAATCATTCTTGATATATTTTAATTCATAGTCATCCTCTAAATATATTGAATTATTTTTGAAATAGAAACGAACATAAAATCAAAGCAAAATAAAAATAAATAAAATAAACGAAAATGTAATTACTTTCAAACAGAACCAGCTTTAAACTCAAGATGTGTGTTGCTCTCATTTGATGCATTTGATTCTTGATCGAATGGAAGATCTTTTGTTGAGGAGTATGGCGTTTGCATTGTATTTAAATTTAAAGATCTACTTTTTTGTTTTTTGTTTTTTCAAAAACAAGAGAAATCAAATAAAATAAAATAAAATAAAATAAAATAAAATAAAATAAAGTAATAAAATTGTTTGAAATTGAAATAAACTTTACTTTTTTTGGTTCTTTAGTTATCTTCATTTGTTGAGATCTTTTGTTGAGAACAAGTGATTGTTTGATTTCGATCTTTTATTGTATTGTATTGTTTTGGTTGAATTATGACTTATTTAAATTTGAATACCTATTCATTAAAAATAATAAATTATTTCTGAAATCAAAGTTTAAAAAAATGAAATAAAAGAGAAAGAAAGTTTACTGTTTTCATTGGACCAATTGTTTATGTGTGGATGTCTGCTTATCAAACTGCAATTCTTTGTTTTTCATCTGATCATTTAACAGTTGATTCTTGTTGGATTTTAATGTTGGAGACATTGCCTTTGTTTCCTTTCATTTTGGTTGAATTATTCTTCCCAATTAACTTTACTTCTTGTTTGTTTGTTTGTTTGTTTGTTTCTTTGATGCTTTCCTTTGTATTTCAAAGTTGAACATCTTTGTTTTTATCAATTAATTCATTAATATTTTGAATGATACTTAAAGTTGAAATAAAAAATGTTTGAAGTGAAATAAATCTTACTTTTTATTCAACCAGCAACATGCATTAAATTGGTAGTGTGTATGTGATTCGCCAAATATAACGATGCAATTCTTTTGATTTTCAATCATCACCTTTAATATTGATTATTTACTTTTCAATGATTGTTTTACATTGTTTCTTTGTTGTATTTAAACTTGAATAATAGTTTTTGTTTTACTTTTCAATATTTTTGAAAGATAAAATTAAAAAAAAATTGTTTTGAAGATAAATAATTTTACTTTTGACAGAAGCAACAACATGAAGTCAAGGTTCCCAAAATTCAATTCTTGAAATCCATCTCATTTTGGTTGATCTCGGAAAGCATCTAGAACAAAAGAATTTTATTTCCTTCCTTGATTCCTTGTTTGTAGTGATTGTTGTATTTGAATAACTATTATTTTTTGGTTATTATAATTATATTTTATTTCTCAATTATTATTTTTTTTTTTTTTTTGAAATAGAACGAATATAATAAAAGAAAAGAAAAGAAGATAAAATAAAATAAAATAAAATAAAATAAAATAAAATAATTGAAAAAGAGAAATAAACTTTACTTTTTGATTCAGAATATTTATAGCTTGAATTCAATTCTTTTGTTCCATTGTTCCATTGTTTTATTGTTTTATGAGATTTGATTTCAACTTGAAGATCTTTCTTTTTTTTGATACATATGAGTTCTTTGAATCGTTTAAAATTTGAAACACAGTGAAAAGGAGATCAATTGGAAATTTCTAAAAGCAATCTGAATTAAAATTAAAATAAATTCAATTATAATTACAATAAAAATGAAAAGAAAGAAATTAAAGCAAAAGCAAAAAAAAAAATGAAAATGAATCAGTAAATAATTACCTTTGAGATATCAATACGCTGTTTACTTTTCGACATATTTATCATCCAAGATTCTTGATTTTTTTTTTTCAATAGATATTGGTCTTGAATAAAGAATTCATTAACATCTTCTTCCCTTTCTTTCATCTAAAAAAAAATGAAATGAAATGTTAAATTAAAATTAAAGTAAAGAAAATTAAATAAAAATACCAAATAAAAATAAAATAAAATAAATAAATAAAAATAAATAAATAAATAAATCATCGAACTCTATTTTTAACTGCCTGTTGTAAATTCTTACACTTGAGTTTATTAGTATTTCCAAATTGTTGTCTATTAAATGATTCATTCAATCAGATATCTAAAAGAGTTTGAAAAGGATCAAAGTTGTTGAATCACATGAAATCATTTTAAAATTTAAATGAGAAAATAAAATCATTACTTTAGGTTCTGTTTAAATTACCAAGAAAATGAAGGCTTCATTTTTATTTTATGCTTGTTTAATTGAGCAATGCTTCTTATATTTGATATGCGTTTCCATATTGAATATTCTATCATTTATTTATCAAGTTTAAGTCGAATTAATTAAATTAAATTAAATCGTCCAAATTATTTCAACAAAAAAAAATGCCAAAGGAATGAACAAAAAAAATTATCCAATTAATAGTAAATAAGAAAATTACTGTGAAATCAAACTAAGTGAGTAAATTTTCTTTATATCTTACGTTAATAATTATTATTCTATAATTTTTTTTTTTGACTTGGTTAGAAGATAAAAAGACATAAATCAACTCAAAAGAAACAAACCTTTGATAAAAATTAAATCATTCTTTCATTTCATCTTATGTTTTTCAAGCAACTTTAAATGAGTGATTCTAAAAATTGGAAATTGTGAATGACCCTTGATGATTGAATCCTTTTGCGGCTATTGAATTTTTTTTGAAAAAAAAATTGTAAGTTCAAATTTTGAAGAAATAAAATGAATAAATGAAACCAAAATATCAAATAAAATAGAAATCAAAATAACAAAAGATAAGAAAATCAAACTATAAAGAAAGCCTCAAATAAATAAAAATCAAACCTTCAACAACGAAATTCACTAACAAAATATTCTATTGTATTACACTTCATTTAAAACTTTAATCCAAACAATTAAAAATCAAAAACAGGCCTATTCTAAAAGTTAATCGAAAAAATATAATAAAATATAATAAAAACGAACCAAGTAGAATATTTTTATTGCAGTCTGAACTTATTATTATTTCCTTCCTTGATATCTATTTTTTTTTTTTTTTTTTTTGGAAAAAAGAATTAGAATCTTTCAAATAAAAATTAGATAATTAATTAACTACTTATTTTCAAAATAAAATAAAAAAATGTCAAATCCTCTCATTAATTCACTTGAAGATCATTTATTACTATTGAAATATTCTGAAATGAATGAAATGAAAGAAGTTTTGAATATTAAACGAATTCCACGATAGAAAAAAGTAATTAAAAAAAAATACCTTGAAAGAAAGTTTGAATTGAATCCTAATTTCCATTTATTGCTCCTTAATTATACAATAATTATTCTTTCACGCTTCTATCACAAGAAATAAGTGATTCAATGACTTTAAATCGTTTATCCATCCATCTAATTCCTATTGTTAATTGTCTTTGTCTCCAAAATTTTTGCAAGAAGTCATCAATAGTTTCATTAAGAAGTAAAGCTATTTACATCCTTTCATTGACTTGATTTCTTTCTCTTGTATGATATTCAATTCCATTTGTATTGCTTTTCAATTCATTCCTCATCTTCATTATCTTTTGTTGTTTCTTGTTTGTCAAAAAGAAAAAATAATTAGTTCCAGAAAAGTAAAAGAAAAATCACAAAATTACCTCGACTTGAATTGAATCACAGTTTTAGAAGTGTAATGTTTTACAAAAGGTCCATCTACAACAATTAATTGCTTCAAATTGCAAATTGTTGCTATCTCTCCATTGTTTTGTTTTTTTTTTGTTTGCTCGCCATTTTTTTTTTCATTATTTTTTCATTTCACAACGTGCTGCTCTTGATCTTATTCACTAAAGTAATAACACTGTAACAATTTCTTTTTTTCAGCTTACTTCAACAACAACGAAAAGAAATTCTCTCAATTACATTTACAAGTTCTATTCAAGTACTTTTTTATTACAAATTTTTAATCACTTTTTTTTTTTTTTTTTTTTTTTTTTTTTTTTCTTTTTTTTTTCTTAATTTTTTCTTTCCGTTAATCTTTTTTAGCTTGTTAAGAAAGATTAACAAAAAAGAATAAATGAATGAATAAGTTATCAAGAAGAAGTAATTTTCTTTCTTTATCTCTCTTGCTTCTTTTATTTTGAAGAACACCTTTTTCTTTTTGATGAATTTTATTATTTTCTTCCGTTAATTTTTCTTTGACTTGTTATCGAAGGAAAAAGAATAGAATAACTTTCTGACTTGAGAAGAAGAAGAAGAAGAAATGAAACATTCTCTATCTCTCTTTATTTGTTTTCAAATGACAATTTGGAAGGTAATTTTGAGATTCAAAAAAAAAAATTTTTTTTTTCCAATTTAATTAACACTTTAACAAAAATTGAACTAAAAAAAAATTCATTAATAGAAACTCGTTAATTCGAAAGAAAGATAGTAACAAAGTGAAATGAAGCATTTTTCTTCTGCTACAACAAAAAAAAGTAAAGATCTTTTTATTATTGTTTCCAAAAAATAAATCTAAAATAACGATTAACTAATTAAATCATTAAATAATAGAAATAAAATTTCCTGTATAAGACAAGCAAGAACAGGGTGAGCCCCTTTTGTTGTGAACAAGTATGCTCTAACAACCAGATACCTCTTGACTGAATTGTGCATGCAAAAAAAGTTGCTGAAACAAATGAAGTTCGATTTCTCTTTTAATATTTAGTTTGTTTTTTTTGACACTTAAAGTATTTTTAAATTTTTTAGATAATTTCATCAAACAACTTACATTTTAAAATAGACAGTTAAAGCAACAGCAGAATAGTTTTATTTGTATTGCAAGAATGAATAAAACTTTATTTTTTTATTTTTTTATTTTTATTTTTTTATTTTTTTTATATTTTTATATTTTTATATTTTTTTCAGAGAGAGGAAACCACCTCTCAACCCACTCTCAAATCACTCTCAAGTCACTCTCAAGTCACTCTCAAATTTTCAAAAAACTCTCAATCTCTCTCAATCCACTCTCAACTCACTCTCAACCCACTCTCAAAAATCTTGATTTGGAAATTTTTTTTTTGAGAGTGGGTTGAGAGGGACCAAAATCCGATCCCCTCAAAAAGCTGTTTCTCTTACTCTCAACCCCCTCTTAATTCCTCTTAATTCCTCTCAATCCCTCTCAATTTCTAAAAAAATATATTCAAAGTTATATTTTGAGAGGGGATTGAGAGTAGGTTGAGAGTGTTAAGAGTGAAATGAGAGGGATAAAAACTTTATTAAGTAAATTTCTCCCTGGGTTTCACTCTTTCATTTCATTGTTAAATAGAAAGCTCAAGGCCAATTTTTTTTTGAATGGACCTATTCCAACAGAACTTGGAAATTTACTAGAATTACAAGAACTGTAAAATAATTGAATACTTATTCTTTCATCTCTTTCATCTCATCATGAAATAGAAATCTCAACTCCAATCCTAATTTGAATGGACCCATTCCAACTGAACTAGGAAATTTACTACAATTAACAGACCTGTAAAAATATTCTCTATTTTATTTTTCATTGAATAAATTGTTTTGTCGTTATCATGATATATTAAATTTTTGAATAGAAACCTTCAATCCAGTAATCTCAATGGATCTATTCCGACCCAACTTGGAAATTTAAAACAGTTAACCTCTCTGTAAAATATTTGAATCTGCACTTTCCATAGAACAAACGATTTTGTAATCATTTACATTAAATAAATGAATAGGTCTCTCTACAATAATCAACTGAATGGACCTATTCTAACAGAATTTGGAAGTTTATCACAATTACAAGAATTGTAATATCAACATATTTCGATGATTTTTTTTCCCATTGGACAAATTGTTCTATTATAATTTATTAAATTTATTGAATAGAGATCTCTACAATAATCAACTTGCAGGTACAATTCCAACTGAACTAGGAAATTTATCACAGTTACGAATACTGTAAAATATTTAGTTTTTTTTTTTTATGAATCCATCGTTATTAATATATTAAATTCATTGAATAGACAACTCTACAGTAATCAATTGAATGGGACAATTCCAACAGAACTTGGAAACTTAACACAATTACAACAATTGTAAGAATATTTAATATATTTAATATTTATTTTCACATTGAATAAATTGTTTGTTTTATATTAAATTTATTGAATAGACAACTCAGTTATAATCAACTGAGTGGGACAATTCCAACCGAGTTTGGAAATTTGACACAATTACAACAATTGTAAGAATATTTAATATATTTAATATTTAATTCTCATTGAATAAATTGTTTGTTTTATATTAAATTTAATTCAATGAATAGATACCTCAATTATAATAACCTGAATGGGACGATTCCAACAGAATTTGGAAATTTGATACAATTAAAAACTCTGTAAAAATATTTAAATATTTATTTTTCATTGAACAAATTATTCTGAATTGTTTGTTTCATATTAAATTTATTGAATAGATATCTCAGTTATAATCAACTGAATGGCCCAATTCCAACTCAAGTAGGAAACTTAACAGGATTAATATCTCTGTAACTCGTTTTTATATTGAACAAATTGGTTATGACTTATCATGACATATTAAATTCATTGAATAGGTATCTCAATAATAATCAACTGAATGGACCAATTCCAACTCAAGTAGGAAATTTATTATATGTAGTTTATCTGTCAGAATATTTAATATTTAATATTTAATTTTGAATTTCTAAATGCTCTAAAATATTGAAAATAAATGATAGATATCTTGCAAGTAATTACTGGGATTGTCCAATTTTTGATTACTCGATCCTCCCTTTGTCAAAAGACTATTGGGCTGCAAAAAGTGATTGTGGTAAAAATATATTTTTTTGTTGAAGAAGAAAAAATAAGTCAAAAATAAAAAATAGACTTAAGTTGTTTACCAGATCCATGTTTAAATGAAGGACAATGTTCAACAAGATTGAAAGGAAATTATCATTGTGAATGTGTAAATGAATTTACTGGAGTCAATTGCACAAATGGTTATTTTTTTTCTTTCTTTTTTCATTCCATTCCTTTTTTTGGTCCATTTATTGATTTCATTTTTTTCATTTCCTTTTTTTCTTTCTTTTTTCTGTTTGTTTGTTTCAATTAATTTTGTTAATCAACCACTACTACAGCAATTCAAACAACCACAACAACTACTACCATCACCACTTCAACAGTTCTTCCGACTCCAACTACTACTACCACTCCAACAGCGACTACTACAGCAATTTCAACAACCACAACAGTCTTACCAACTCCAACAACAACTACTACCACTATCTCCACTTCAACAGTTCTCCCAACTTCAACTACTACTACTACAGCAAATCCAACAACCACAACAACAATCACAACAGCCCAACCAACTCCAACAACAATAACAACGACTACTACAGCAATTTCAACAACTACAACAATTCCAACAACCACAACCACAACCACAACCACAACAGTCCTACCAACTCCAGCAACCACAACAACCACAACAACCACAACTACGACCACTATCACCACTTCAACAGTTCTCCCAACTTCAACTACTACTACTACAGCAAATCCAACAACCACAACTCCTACTACCACAACAGCCCTACCAACTCCAACAACAATAACAACTCCAACAACAACTACTACCACAACCACTCCAACAACCACTACTACAGCAATTCCAATGACAACTCCAACAACCACAACTCCTACTACCACAACAGCCACCATCACCACTTCAACAGTTCTTCCGACTTCAACAACCACTACTACAACAATTCCAACAACCACTATCACCACTTCAACAGTTCTCCCAACTTCAACTACTACTACAGCAAATCCAACAACCACAACAACAACCACAACAGTTCTACCAACCCCAACATGTATGACTTTCACTTTTTTCTTTCTCTCCTTAAAAAAAAAAAAAAAAAAAATCTATTCTTCTTTTGAATAGACACATGTGAACAATCAGGACTTCGAGGAATTTATTTCCCAGTTGATTTATCAGGTATAAGAGAAGGAACTGAAACATTTCTTGAAAGAGCTGAAAACATTGATCATTTTTTTGATTTTATTTATCCTCCAGTTGGTTCTCCTCATGATAAATATCAGTAACTTATTCTTTTTCTCTTTCTCATTTTCATGATTTTTATTTTTCATTTGAAAAACAGTAAATTAATAAATAAAATTAATAAATAGATATGGAATTGAATGGAGAGGAAATATAACATTTCCAAAAGCAGAAAAATATACAATTTATGTTTATGCAGATGATGGAGTTAGAATTAAAATGGATGATGATTTAGTTGTGAATAGTTACAAACCACAAATTCTTTATACAACATTTGAACATACAGCAAATATTGATGGAGAAACATTAAAATTTGAAGTGGATTATTTTCAGAGAACAGGGAATGCAACCATTATTTTACATTGGTCAAGTGATTCAATATTAAAACAACCAATTCCATTTGAACAATTCAATCATTATGATTGTCAAGATAATTCAACTCCATTTGGACCAAATGGATGTGCAACTATTAAATTGGCAACTTA
>Ga0209960_1003441_pt1 | contig 13626 bp, 13 predicted proteins | sample ThiBiot_500_plan_2_FD_183947 | JGI IMG/M metagenome (GOLD analysis project Ga0209960, IMG submission 183947) | Wastewater bioreactor microbial communities from Cape Town, South Africa - Thiocy_expt_500_plan (SPAdes) | ecosystem: Engineered > Bioreactor > Thiocyanate-remediating >... | reverse complement strand
GGATATCGAAAAAAGTTGAGAAAAGGTTAACCCACCAGTCTGGAGAGTTGAGCAAAAAAAACTTTTTTTGAGCAAAAACAACCCTTTTTCTCCGCCATTTTATTTATTTCAGCCTCAGATCGACGTGTTATTTCATTTTTCTGACCTTTATTTTTGCCACACCGTTTGTCGAGAAAGTTTCCCGTTGGTTTGGTTGATTTGTAGAAAAGAACAAACCCAAAGTAGAAAGAACAAACCAGAAAAAGAAAAAGATGTTCAAAAGTAAGGAAGAAAAACTTCAGTGTGCTTGTTTAGATGGAAAAGTTGAAGAAGTTCGAAAATTACTTCAAAACTCACAAATTAACATTAATTCGCAAAGTCTGAATTTTCCTTATGGAACATCTTTTTATATTGCTTGTCAAAATGGACATCTTGAAATTGTGAAATTATTATTAAATGATAAAAGAGTTGATATTAATAAAACTAGTTTTATTGGTGAAACACCATTTCATACTGCTTGTTATTATGGACATACTGAAATTGTGAAATTATTATTAAATCATATTAGAGTTGATAGTATCAATAAAGCAGTAAATGGCTGGATACCTCTTTATGGTGCTTGTGGTCAAGGACATATTGAGATTGTGAAATTATTATTAAATGATAATAGAATTGATGTCAATAAAACATCATATGATGAGAAAACACCATTTTTGATTGCTTGTTATAATGGAAAAACAGAGGTGGTGAAATGTATATTGGAGAGTGGAAGAGAAATAGATATCAATAAAAGAGATAAATATGGAAAATCTGGTCTTGATTATGCAAAAGAAAAAGGAAATATAGATATTGTTAAATTAATTGAATCATTCCAAATGAAAATTGAAGATGGAAAAAAATATAACAAGATTGAAAATAAAAAAGAAGAAGAAAAAGAAGAAGCACAAAAGAGAAAAGAAGCAGAAAAAAATTTGGAAGAACAAAGGAAGAAATTTGAAGAAGAAAAGAGAAAGTTGGAAGAAAAGAAAAAAAAAGATGAATCTAAAAGTATTTATCTTCTTCTTTTTTTTTCTAAACAAAATTCATAATAACATCTTTTATCATTTTATTTATTTTTACTATTTAGAATCAACCTACGAAATTGAATATAATGATGATATGTTCATTTTACGAACAACAGCACAAACATTCTTTGATTTAAACAGTGCAATCAAATCAAAAATTAAACTTCAAGAGAACGTCGAAATTCGATTGCATTTCAAAAGGAATGGAAAATTATTCATTTTAGATGATATGGAAGATTTAGAAGACGGAATGACAATTAAAGTTTCAATTTCAACTCAATCACAACCAGATTCAAACTTTTCTTCTTTAGCTTCAAATTTAACAATAACTGATTCAACAAATGTAAATAATGAATGTTGGTGGAATACAAAACCAAATGAAAAAATTAATTGGGAAGAAAAGGGATTTATAGATACAAAATATATTCGATATTTACTGAGGGATAATAAACAAAATGTGGTTGGAAATGAAAATGAATATTTAAAGAAATTTGAAGTGCTAATGACATTTTTTGGAGGAGATATGAAACAAATTAACAAAGCTTATGTTTTATTTAATGAAAAGTTATTTGATTCATTTCAACATTATAGAGCCTCACTTTTTAATCAACAAAGAGCTAATCCAACAAATTTTAAGAAAGATGATTGGCAAAATGGAAATGATGTTGCACAAAAGTTCAAATTCTATCATCATTATTCCAAAATGGCTGAAAATTTTGATTGGAATCATTCAAAACAAGTATCAATTTTTTTATTTACTATCAATTCTTTATTTATTTGATTTGATTTGATTTTTATTTCATTGAAACAATTAACCAAAATATTTGTAATAAAAAGTTACATGCAATTCCAATGATTCATGGAACAAGTGAAACTGCATTATATGAAATTTGTCAAACTGGTTTATTTCTTTTTTGATGAGCTTCAATTTGAATTATTTATTTATTTATTTCTATTTTTTTTTTTTTTGAAAAAAAGGGTTAGCAGCAACAGGAGCAACTGATGCTGGATTTTATGGTCAAGGTATCATTTCTTATTGATTTTTTTTTTCCATCAAAAATTCAACTAAATATCATCCTAGGAATGTATTTTAGTAGTTCATTATTTTATTCATCAAAATATTCAAAAGATAGTCCTGATGGAAAACCTTTTATCATTTGCATGATTACTCCTGGAAATGTTTACCCTGGTTTCCTTTCATTTTCTATTTTCTATTATTCTTTCCATTTCTTTTCATTTCTTTCTTCAATAAGAAAAAAAAATTCAAAAAATAGTAACAGAGAGTCCATATATTGAAGGACCAATTACACAAGAAAATCCAGAAGGATTTATTCGAAGACCATGTAAATTGGGTTATCAATCTCATTATACTTTAGGTCCTTCTTTTTAATCTTTCTTTTTATTAATTTGTTTTCTTTTCTTTTCTTTTCTTTTCTTTCTTTTTCATTCATTTTTTTAAAAAAAAATATCTAAATTATAGTGGACAAGAGAAAGTTCAACGATGCGTATCCAATCACAGGAAATATTGATGGAAATGTTGCAAATGAATTGGTTGTCTTTGAAAAAGCTCAAGTCCTCCCTCTCTTTGCCATTTTCTTCAAATAATCAAGAATCATAAAATTTTTCTATTGTCAAAAAAAAATGAATAAATAGAATTACAATGAAGATTCAGCAAATGTAACTCAAAAGTGATTCATAATTCTTCTGTATTCATTCAATAAGCTCCAGTCAATTTCAACGAAATTCGATCAGAAACAATCAAGCAACGAAAAAACGAGCATTATAAAAATTTCCTATTTTCAAAACAAACAAAATAAAATTTTCATAACAATCAAAACAAATTTTCTTTAGCAACGATAAAGGTTGAAAAGCGTTGAAAAAACATCAGAAACATCACGCATAATCGTTAAATCATCATATAAAAAAGTTAAAAGAAAGTTGCAAAAAGTATAAGGAAGGAAGGATAATAAGGAGGAGTATTTGTTTTTGGAGAAGTTAGTTAGAATTTTAGTTTGTTTTTTCGAAGAAAATAAAGGAATGGGAGAAGGGAAAGGAGGCGCTGATGAAAGGCTGGTATTAGGAGCAGGGAAGCTTAAGAACCAGTCTCCTGATCAACAACAAGCTATTATATTTCAATTTCTTTCATCATTGGAAAGTACTTTAGGAACTCTCACTACGGTTATTTTTAATTTTGAAATTTTGAAATTTTTTGTTGCATAATTAATTATTTAGAAAAAAAAATTAATGTCAATCGATATAAATAGAAGAGATTGATTTTTTGACTAATTAATTGATTTTTGACTCTTTTACTAAATAAAAAATAAATGATATAGCCTGAATTGAAACCAAATCAACCAGCAATCGAGAAACAATTGTTTGAGTTTGTAGCTCAGAAATCAAGTGGACCTGTTAGACAATTAATTGCAAGATGTTTTGTGATTTTGTATTTGAAAGGTGATTCAAGACCGTTAGTTGATACTATTACAAGTTGTCAATCAATGACAAAGGGAAGTGCAAAAAGTGCAGAAATTTCAGTTCGAGTGTATGTTTATTTATTGATTTCATTGTTCACTTAATTTAATTGTTTTTTTTTTTCCAATAGGACCGCAATTCATATTATTGGAGAATTATCAAAAGCTTTTCCTAAACAGGTAAATATTCTAAATTTTTGAAAATAACTACTTTCAATGAAATTTAACCTTTTCTTTTCATTTCTTTTCTTTAAGTTGTTTACACTTCAAACAGAAACATCAACGTTGTTATTGAAATTAATCAAATCGAATGAGGTCTTTTCCTTTTTTTTCTTTCTTTTTATTTTATTTTTGTTCTTTTTCTTTCTTTTTATTTTTTTTTTTGTTCCAAATCCTCTTTTTGAAATAATTTTTTGTTTCTTTCTAGCCTACAATTCGTCTTGAAGCAACTTATGCGCTAAAAAATGTTGTTCAAGGTTCAGGAAAATCAGGAAATGAAGGATTATTTAAAGATATTTTAAAAGCTGCAAGATCAGGAATGAATGATAAAAATATTTCAATTAGAATTGCTTCAACAGAGGTATTAATTTATTATTTCTTAATTATTTTAAGTTTAATGAAAGAATTTGATTAATTGATTGATTAATTGTTAACTCAAATAAAAATCAAATTTTAGTGTGCAACAACAATTATCGAAAATTTAAATCAAATAAGTGAAGGAGATGTTGAAAATACTATTTCATCTTCTATTAAAGCTTTAGATGGATCAAATTATTCATTAAGATATTCTGTGGCTTTATTATTAGGAAAATTATTATCAAAATCACAAAAATCTTCAAGTGATAATGAAATCCCTACTCAAGGAAAACCATCAAAAAAGAAAAATGGAGATTTTGAATCTATGTTCTCAGTTTTAGCAACTGGTTTTTTGAAAGCTGGAAGGTAAAAAATTTTCCTTATTTATTTTGTTTATGTTCAATTTTTCATTTAAATTAAAGTTCTATTTTACTTTTAAAATCTTTAACCCCAAAAAAAAAAAAAAAGTTCAAAAGATGTTCGTGTTGGGATTGCGGAAGCATATGGAACTTTATTTCAAAATTTAGGTGCATTATGGGTTGAATCAAATGCAACTTCAATTATTGAACATATTATGAATTTAGGAAGTCATTCAAAAATTAATTCAAATTCAAATGATGAAGCTTTCACAAGAGAATGTTTAGGATATATCCTTCGATCTTGTTTTGGAAAATTATTAAATGAAAATGCTCAACTCAAAATTGTCAAAGAATTGACAACTATTTTAAATGTTTATTTTTATTTATTTATTTTCTCAATCATTCAAAATATTTTTATTGATTTATTTACTCATTTTCTAATTTTTTTTTTCTTTTTTCCCTTTAAATTTAGACTTATCCAACACCATTTTCTGATTCATCTAAAGCAACTACTCCTGATCCATCTTCAATGAGATATTCTCTTGTTATTATTTTAAATGAACTTTCTTCTTTATTTCAAGACCTTGGTTCATCAGTTACTCCAGTTTGTGATACATTATTAGAACCTCTTGTAACTGTTGCAGGACATCCTTCTTTTGCTGTTAGACAAGCAGTTGCTTGGACTTTTAGATCATTGGCATTAGCTTCAAAATCAAATATTACAAAATATATTTATCAAGTTGTTGGAGTTCTTAAAGCAAGTCATATCAAAATATCAAGTGATAAAACAGAGAATTTAAGTAAACTTAGAGTAAAATTTATTTATTATCATTTTTTTTTTTTCGAACTCAGAAAACAAATAATAAATAAAATTGAATTAAAATTAAAAATTAAAAACAATAGGGACAAGCATCATGTCTTTCAGCATTAATTGCTTGTATTCCACATTGTTTAATTCATGTCTCTTTTGAAATTCCAGAAGATATTTTAAGTTTTGCTGTTAAAATTGGAACTGAAACATACCCTGATCCTCAACTAACTTTAACTTGTCAAGAAGTTTCTTGGTCTCTTTTAGCAGCACTTACAAGTCTTGGTTCAAGGTGAGAAATAATATTATTTTTTCAAAAAAAAAAAAAAAACATAAATAATTTTTATCATTTTTTTTTTTTTAGCTTTATTAAACCTCATTTAAGTAAATATGTTTCTTTATGGCAAACAATTTTTTCAAAACCTAGTCGAGTAATTTTTTTAAAAAAAAAAGTTTCAGATTCGATCAAATGTTCTGATTTTTTTTTTCTTGATAATTTAGGATAGTCATGTTTCTGATGAAGAATGGAAAAATACAATTAGAGCAAGAGAAAGTGCACTTGCTTGTTTAGATTATTTTCTTCAAAGCTGTTCTTCACTCTTAACAACTGACCTTTCAAAGAAAATTACTAATTATCTCAATACTTCTCTTGTTTTTCTTGCCATCGTACCTTCAAACAAATTTCAATTTCATATTTTAAAGATGGTTAGTTTATTTTATTTATTTTATTTATTTGTTCCACAATTTTTCTTTTTTTGAAAATAACATATAAATAAATCAATTAATTAGCGACTATTTCGTTGTTTTCTCTCACTTCCTCCTTCAACTTATGAACTTTCACATGTACCTTTACTTCGTGCAATTGTTGAAGTATTTACAGTCACAAATACAACAAATGATACACCAACATCCCTTTTTCATTCTCAATCAAATCCACAAGATGCTGCTTTATTTGGATGGAATTTTGAATCAGATGAAAAACAAATTGAACAATTACTTTTATTCCCTCTAGCAGGAGCTACAGAATTTGATCCACATATTATTTGTCAAGCACATTCACCAAATACAACTAGACCAACTCCTGTTCCTCCTGAAATTGGAGCAGTTGATTCTGCAATTGAACTTTTTGAAAAAATTTTCCCTATTCAACAACATCAAACTCAAGAACAAATTTTAAGGTCTTTTTTTTTTTTTCATTTTTTTTCATTTTTTTTTTTTTTCAATTCAACTCTTTCTTTAATTTCAAATAATAATTCTAGCAATTTGTCAAAGTTTTTAAATCTGGAAAACCTAGCTCAAAAAAATATTGTCAACAAATTAACACATTTACTGCTTTAATGAGTGCTTTAAAAAATCTGATGAATAGAAAAAGTTCATTATCAAGAGGAAAAGTTTCAGCTTTACTTCAAGAACTAATTCAAGTAAATTTTATTATCATTTCTTAAAGAAATAATTCTAAAAAAAAAAAAATCCAAAAAAGGTATGCCTTGTTCAAAGTGATAATCTTCTTCGATATGCAGCAGCAGAAACACTTGGACGTTTAACTGGTGTTGTTGGTGGTCATTTTATTTCATCTCTTGTTAAATCACTTCTTGATAGTTTAATAAGTGCGCCAGAGCCAACTGCCAAAGCTGGTAATTTTTTTTTTTTTGTATAAAATTAAAAACAAAACAGTTTTTAAATGAAAAAAAAAAAGGATATATTCTTGCATTGGGATGTGTGATGAGATATGTTGGAGGTATGAGTGCATCTTCACATTTACAAGCAGCTGTTGGAATTATTCACTCATTATGTAATGATACTAATCCTATTGTTCATACTTGGGCAATTCATTCACTTTGGATTGCTATTGATTCTGCTGGTTTAATGTTTCAACCATTTGTAAATTCATCATTGAATCTTCTTCTCAAATTATATTTATCTGATGCACATGAAAATTCCCTTGAGAAAGACTTTTATCCAGATCTTTACCAAAGGTTTATTTTTTATGTCAAAAAAAAAATAAAATAAAATAGATAAAAAATGTAAAAAATTTAAAAAAATTAGTATTGGAAGATTATTGAATTCATTAATGGGAACATTGGGACCAGAACTTCAAACCTCCAAAGTTTCAAGAGATTTATGCCTTTGTATTTATAGAGAAGTAATTTTTTTTTCTGTTAAAAGAAATTGTTAAAATTTCAAAAACTTTTTTTTTTTAGCTTATAAATGACCATGACCAAAAAGTTGTCGCACAAGCAATTCATTGTATATCACATTTGATTATTTTTGCACCAAGTTTAGCAAATGTTACTGAAATTGTTCCAGTTCTTCAAACAAAATTAATTAATGCTCAACTTCCACTTAGAAAAGGTATTTAATAACTTTTTAAAAATTCTTTTTCTCATAATAATATAATTTTAGCTTGTTATCAAAGTTTAAGAGAATTAATTCAACGTCAACCTCAAAAAGCCACAGAAATTGGTAACTCCCTTGAAGAACAACTTTACTCAGGGCTTGATACTGAGTCAAATCCTAAAATTAGAGATGGAATTTGGTTTCTTTCCTTTCTTCTTTTTTTTTTTTTTCTTTTCTTTCTTCTTTTCTTTTTCTTTTTTGACTTCAAAAAAAATACAAAGTGAGATGATCACAGAACTACTTTCTGCAACAGCAACTACTTCACCATCAAGATGGATTGAACTTTGTCGTCAAATTCTTTCAAATTCTGGAGGACAAGAGAAAAATCAAAATGAAGGAGCGAATGAAGGAGATAATGAGGGTAGTGAAGGAGAAGAGGAAGAAGAGGAAGAAGAAAATAAACCTAAACAAAAAACTAAAGGTCAACAAAAACCACAATTTGTAATTGGTGCCTCCCCTCGTTGGCAAACAAAAGTTTTTGCTGTAAACAATATAAAAAGATTAATGACAATAATTGGAGCCTCACAACCTCAAATCGTCAAAGCTCATTTTGATTTAGGAGTTGCAAGAAATCTTAGGTCTCAAAGAAATAAAGGAGATTTTATAATATTCAAATTAAATGAGTTAATTAAAATTGCATTCAATGCTTCAACATCTTCAATTGATGATCTTCGTTTAGCTGGTTTGGGTTGTCTTCAAGAAGTTATTGAGGTTTTTTTTTTCTTTTCTTTTTTAATTTTCTTTCTTTTTTTTCTCTACACTTTTGTATTCCTCCTTCAATTTATTTTCCTTTTGTTTCCTCATTTTTAGAGATTCGCACCAAGTGAAGATCCAGATTATGAAGAACATTCTATTTTGGAACAATATCAAGTATTTCTTTTTATTGCAATTTAGATGAAAAAAAAAAATCTAATTTCTTTTTTTTTTTTTTATTTTTAATAAAAAAAAAAAATTAAATTTTTTTTTTTTTTTTTTTTTTTTCCCTCAAAAAAAAGGCTCAAATTAGTGCTGCTTTACGTCCAAGTTTTGGAGATGAAAATAGTTGTTTTGTATTATGTTCTGCTTGCTCAGTTTGTTCTATTTACATTTCAAATCATGTTATTTCAGAAGTTGCAGACTTCAAAAGAGTGATAAGTTTGTTGACAACATTTTTAGAAAAATTCAAAGGTATTCTTTTTTTATTTTTTTATTTTCTATTGTTTTTCGAATTTTTGATGAAATATTAAATCTAATGTAGAAGAAGAGTCAACTAATTTCCCATCTGAAAGTTTGAGTACTCTTAGTCCACACGCTTATTCAATTGTAAAATTATCAGTTTTAACAGCTTGGGCTGATTTGTTTGTTGCTTCAATCCCTTCAAATAACACTCCAAATTTTGATATTCCAGAAGATACACCTCCAAAATTATCAACTACACATCATTTTACTGATTTAATTGAAGAGTAATATTAATTTTTTTATTTCTTTAGCAATGAAAATAATAAATAATTAAAATTATTCTAGATACCTTCCCTTATTAAGTCGACTCTGGTCAACTACTTTATATGATTATGCTCAACTTCAAGTTGGTAAAACACTTCCTGCTCTTAGAGAAGTTCTATTACCAGTAATTTCTTTCCTTTTTTTTCCAAAAAATAAAATAAAACAAATAAAAAAATTATAATTTATAGTACTATCAAAATTCTTGGATTATAATATTAGAAGCAATTTCAAAATTAGATGATAAAAAATTAACACTTGCTCTAAAAAGTGCATCTCAAGGAGAAGCTGAAGAAATGGATGGATCAAAATTATTTTTTGTTATTTTTTCCCTCTGTGTTGAAGCTTTGTTTGATGGTTTTCTTTTTTTTTTTTTTGACAATGATTTTTTTTCAAAACAATAATTGTTTTTTGTAAAATTAGGAAAATCAAACGACTGTATTATATGTCTTCAAGCTCTTGAAAAGCTTCTCAAACCATGGATTGCTGGTGATGGATTTTTTGAAAAAGTTTGATTTTATTTCTTTCTTTTTAATCAGAAATAGAAAAAACAAAATACTTTTTTTTAAAAAAATAGGAATATTTTACTGAATTATTATGTGTTCTCAACCGTATTGTACAAATTGATGATACATCACTTTATTTCCCTGTCATAAAACTCATGAAAGAAATTGTAAATTGTCATTCAAATCTATTGTTCACAGAACAAGTTCAAACAGGGTTTTTTATTTTTATTTTTTTATTTTTTATTTTTTTTTTAATTTTATTTTCTATTTTTATTTTTATTTTATTTTCTAAATCAAAATTATTTATCTAGGGGAAGAAATGATGCAAAAATTCAATATTTTGTTCGTATTATATTTAATCTCTTCCTTCGACATATTCCTCATATCTCCCAATTCCTTGGAACACCAAGTAATTTTCAATTTTTTTTTTTTTCTTTTCTTATTTTGAAACAGAAAATAAAATAAAATAAAATTAGTTGCATCAAGTAGATGTGATGAAGGACAAACAATTGGTGTTATTAATGCAACTTTAGATCTTTTGAGTTTATTAGTATCCCTTGCACCTGAAAAAGAACAAACTGAATTATCTCCTTTCTTTTTATTCATTGTAACATGTAATTTTTTCTCTTCTTTTTTTTTTCTTAGTAATAATAATCATAATAATATCATACCAATTAGCATTATTTACTTGTGATAATCTTGGAATTAGAAATGGTACTACTTCTGCAACACTTCAATCTCTTCGTGTATTTGCAACCAAAACTCAAATTCCTCAAAATGAAGAATCAAAGAAACTTTTTGCTTCGTGTATTCAACAAACTCTAAAGACAATGTTTACTAATATTCAGAATGAGTAAAACATTCATTTTTCCTTTTTCCTTTTTTTTTTGAAAAAAAAATCAAATTAATAAAATTATTTAGATTCTCCAAAATGAAACAAGAATCTATTGGATTAATTAATAACCTTATTCTTGCAAGTGTTTTGATTACTTCATCTCTTGCAAATATTTGTTTGAATGAAGAAATCTTAAATACTCAAGCAAAAGTAATTATCCAAGGAATGAATTCAAATAACTCTGAAGTATTTTATTTTTTATTTTATTGTATTTGATTTGATTTTCATTCAATCTTTATTGACAATCTTTTTTTAAAAAATAGATCTCCATTGTTTGCCTTCAATGCATGAGATCTTTAATTGGATTAGCTCAAAAACCTGGTCTTTCTTACTATGGAATTAATTTTATTAAAGTGTTTGTTCCTGAAATTGTCGTATGGATAAGTAAGAAAACAAAAGCCTCTTCATCTGATAAAAATGAAATTTCTTCTTTAATGTTCAATGAAATCTCCAAGATCTTTAATATTATGGTAGCTATTAATGAACTCCAAAGTATTTTTCTTTTCTTTTCTTTTCTTTTCTTTTCTTTTTTTCCTTTTTTCCTTAAATCACCATCATTTTAACCCAAAAATAATAGAACAAACAATTTTATCAATTGTCATTCCAACTTCTATTGTCACACTCGAATTACCTCATATTAAAAAAGATGTCATTCAATATCTCACAAGTCTAGCTCAAGAATCTCCTCTTCAATTTAAATCTGTTGTTGCTTCTCTTCCTCAATCACTTAAATCTTCATTGGAAAATGCTCTAACTCAAGCCACTCAAGCAAATACTCCCAAAAACAATCAAAATACAACCACAAATTCCATGAAAACTCATCAACCAACGATACAACTTAAAATGAATTTTGGCTCTTTTACATAATTTCTGAAATAAAATAGAATCTGTTTTATTTTTTTCTTCTTTTTTGATTAAATCAAATGCTATCTATTCTATTTATTAATTCATTTTGTTTGTTTGTTTTTTGAACTTTTCCTTTTATACAAAAATTTCTTTGGTTTATTTCCTTGATAAAAGTGCTGCGGCTACAATTCCAATTGTTGCAATTGCTCCTCCTACAAGTGCTGCACCAATCATTCCATCTATTTCAAAATTAAAATTAAAATTAAAGGTACTTAAAATGGAATCAAATAATAATAAAAAAAAAAGAAATGTAATTAAACCTGTTGTAAGTTCTGATTCAATTTCCTTCTTCAATTTTAATGCTTGATGATTTTTTGGTTCCATTTCAAGTAATTTATCAATATGGTGTCGAGCATGTTTGTATTCTTTTAATTTATAATAAGCTGATGCAATATAAAATAAATAAATTCTTGCTGAGCCAGGATCATTTTCTTGTAATTCTAATTGTTTAATTCAATTTTATTTATTTGATTTATTTAAGAAGAAATAGAAATTGAATTACTTTTTAATAAAGTGATTGAATTTTCAAGATCATTTTTATGATCACTACTTGCTAAAGCTAATGCAAATTCAAAAGCTGTTTGAGTTTTAACATCTCCTTGTTCTACTTGTTCAGAGAATTTATGTTCAAATGCCTATTTTATTATTGTTTGTTTAAAAAAAAAAAAAAAATTTAAAAAGCAGTTTTTCATGAAATTCTCTAATAAAGTGCAACTATTATAATGATTGGAACAAAGATATAAAACTTAAAATTGAATTTTAAAATATCTTTACTACAGAACAATCAATCAAAAGAATCATCAAAAAAAATCAACAATTAAGAATTCCAAACAACATTTCTCTCTTTCAACAAAAAAAAAAACACAAAACACAAAATACAAAATACAAAAAATATAAAATTAAAAAGAAATCAATCAATTTAAAAGTAAAGGATCAAATAAGAATCAAAGAGAGAGTAAGTCAGTAAGTCTTAGGTTTGTATTGGAATGAGAATTGAAGGGAAAGAAATTCAAAGTGCGTAAAGAGCCTCACTCGAATTTGATCTTGTTCCATGACGTAGATTTATTTGATTAGAAGAAAATGGTTTGGCAATTATTGAATAAGAGTTAATGACCATCAATCAATACTCTTAATACTCTTATTAAGATGATCCTTCTCACAAGCCCATCAAAGTTTGGATAGATTCTTTTCGAATAACTTCTCTTTGAAAAAAAATCAAATGGACATTGGGAAAGATTGATTTCAATCAAGATTCGAAATCAATCAAATTCTTAATACTCTTATTGTCTTTTCTAAGTCATCATCTTGTGGTTCTTATCATTGAAACACAATAAGTTTGAAAGTATAGATTCTCTTTGAAAAAGATATTCAATATTCTCCATAAAACAAGACTTTATTGGTTTGCTTTCTAAAAATTTAATTTCTCAATCCAATATCACTTCATCTTCTAAACATCTACGAGGTTTGTTGGTGAAAATTTGAAGAATCTCTCCTCTAATTCTATCTGGCAACTGGCTTATTTGGAAGAGATAATGAAATGTTGTTTGGAGCAAAGTAAAGTCTGAGACCAAGTCTTCTTCTATCAGCAACTTGTTGAACAACAGAAAGAGGAAGAACAAAAGAAAGAAGAACTTCAACAACTCAACAACAACCTAACTCAAATTGCAAAAGTAGAATCTGAATAACGTGAAGATAATATTAATACAAGATTGGTAAGAACATAATGATAATATCATATTAGGAGAAAGTGAAATCTTACGCAACATTACACCAACTAAAATTGTAATGAGTTTCCACTTTTTTTAAAAAATTGATCCTTATAAAAACAAAGGAATCCTTATTAATCTTCATGATCAAAAGAGTTTTTCTCTTTCCCATTATCCCTATTGACTTTGAAGTAACACATTATTATCGATCTCTCTGACAGAGTTCTATTATTATTATATTCTGATTATTAGAGTTCTTTGATAAATTATCAATTTTTGAAAAAAAAAAATCAATGAGATCATTGAAAAAATTATTGAAGAAGATGAATGAATGAAATCAATGAATGATGAAGATGATTTGATGAGGTTATGATTTCAAAAAATCATCAAATCGATTTTTGATCATTTCGAGGATTGAATTTTGATTTTTCAAATTTTTTTTTTTTTTTTTTTTTTTTTTTTTTTTTTTTTTTTTTTTTT
>Ga0209960_1003440_pt1 | contig 13627 bp, 8 predicted proteins | sample ThiBiot_500_plan_2_FD_183947 | JGI IMG/M metagenome (GOLD analysis project Ga0209960, IMG submission 183947) | Wastewater bioreactor microbial communities from Cape Town, South Africa - Thiocy_expt_500_plan (SPAdes) | ecosystem: Engineered > Bioreactor > Thiocyanate-remediating >... | reverse complement strand
ATTTTCTAATCAAGAGTTCAGTTGATTTTTGATATCTTCTAATTTCTCTCAAAGCAACAGTTCCTGGACGATAACGATGAGGTTTCTTAACTCCTCCTGTTGCTGGTGCTGATTTTCTTGCTGCTTTTGTAGCTAATTGTTTACGTGGTGCTTTTCCTCCTGTTGATTTACGGGCTGTTTGTTTGGTACGTGCCATCTTCTCTTCTTATTGTTTGGTTTTGGGGTGAAAAAGTTGAGTTGTGTTGATTATTGTTTGATTATTGAATTAGAAAAAAAAAAAAAATCAAAGTTCAGTATTTATACTTTTTCATTTTTATTATTTTTGGCGGGAATATTTATTTTGTTTTTTTTTTTGGATCTTTGAGGGTTTGATCTGTAAAATTTCCCGCCAAAAATAATAAAAATGAAAAAAGAAAAGAAAAAAATTTGAATCCCAAAGTCAAGAAGGTAACAATAAAAAGGTTGATTGATGATTTGACTGCCTATTTTCAATAAGAATATCATGTGATCAATTTATTTTGTTCACTTTTTGATTTGAAAAATTGGATTTTTTTACCGCCCAAAATAAAAGTATAAATAGAGGCAAAACTTTTTTTTTTTTTTTTTTTTTTTCAATCAAATCAATAACTAAAAAACAAAAAGTTATAAACACAAAACTAAACACAAATCAATCAACAAACAAACTTACTACAATGGCAAACGAAAAAGCAATTGAAACTACTGAAAAGAAACAAGGAAGAAAACCAGGACAAAAATCCAAAGGACCAGCTAAAAGTCGCTCAAATAAAGCAGGACTTCAATTCCCAGTTGGAAGAATTCACAGACATTTGAAGAAAGGAAATTATGCAAGAAGAGTTGGAGCTGGTGCACCAGTTTATTTAGCTGCTGTTTTGGAATATTTGGCTGCTGAAATCTTGGAATTGGCAGGAAATGCAGCAAGAGATAATAAAAAGAAAAGAATCATTCCAAGACATTTACAATTAGCTATTAGAAATGATGAAGAATTGAACAAATTATTACATGATGTTACTCTTTCTGAAGGTGGTGTTCTTCCAAATATTCATCAACTTCTCTTGCCAAAGAAATCAAAAGAAGGAAAAGAAGGAAAGGCTGAAGCTTCTGAACATTAAATACTTCAAAACTCTTCATAATCAAAAAACAAAAAACAAAAAACAAAACAGGCTTTTTTCAAAGCCACTTTTACTTTTTTCACAAAGAAAACACACAACTTTAATTTTACTTCATTTTTTCATTTTCTTTTTCATTTCTTTTTTTTAAAAAAAGTAAAATAACAGTTTTTCAAATGAAAAAAAACATTTCTTGATTTGATTTTTATTTTTTATTTTTGTTTGGATTAGAGAATTGAAATTGTGTTATTCTCCCCACAAACAATTATGTTTTGAGTTTTGGGATCAATTGTGATATCCGTTGGCAAACTAAGTTTGAATAATCTGATAACTTTTCCATTTGAATCAAACAAGTGAATTCTATTATTATTATAATCACAAACAAGAATATTATCATGTAAATCAACACAGATTGCTTTCAATAATTTAAATTGACCATTTCCATCTCCTTTTGATCCAAATATCAATTTTGGTTCATTTATTTCACTATAATTTCTTTGTTTTGGAAATACTTGAATTTGAAGAGGAGATGAAGGAAGATCAATTCCATTATATTGAACAAATATAAAATATCTCCCTTCATGATTCATTTTTATTTTTACTTCATATCTTCCATTATTTAAATCTTTAATTTCCCATTCATTATCACCATTAACTGATTCTCCTTCAATTTGAATTTTAAATTTATTTCCATTTTCTTCTCCTTTTTTCATTTCCTTTCCTTCTTTTGAATAACTAATGATTTCAAATTGAAATTCTTCATCTTCAAATACTCTCTGTTTTTCCCATTTTTTTTTTTTTCTTTTGGCTTTAGAAAATTTCTGAAATCAATTTCGGTGTCCAATTTGAAATTTCAAATTAACAAAAAAAAAACAAAAACAAAAACGATAAAACATTTTTTTTTTTCATGCTTCAATAACTAAATTTTCTCTTGAATAACATTCTTCAATCCATTTAGAACGATCAATTTCTAGTTCTCCTCCAAACTTTTGAGGTAGATATGATAATTCAAAGAACTCTTTCAATTCTTCACAATTTGGACAAATTTTCTAATTAGAAAAAGAGAAAAAATGAGTCCAAGAAAAAGAATCGTAATGCTTAATGAAATTGAACCACTCGCTGCCTAAGTTTCTCTGATAATAATAATTGAAGAATTGGCCAAATTATTGTTTTTAGAAAGATTGGAGGGTTAATTATACAACCTGCTCCAAATCGTACTGGAAGTCTTTTTTGCAGTGAATCCTTAAAAATTGGTTTTGATTCATTCTCATTTTTTGGAAGAAAAGGAAAAGGAAAAGGAAAAGGAAAAAGAAAAAGAGAATAAGAGAAAAATACCAAAAATGAAGAAGCCAGTCCTCGATCAAAGTTAGAAATTGATGCACTAGATGGGTCACTAAGGAAAAATATTCCATATTGTTGAGTGGTTTCATCTTCAATTGCTTGTTCAATAACGTACCTGGAAAAAAAAAAATTAAATAAATTGAAACAAAAAAAAAAAAAAAATGAAATTAATTACCAAAAAAATGTCAAAATTTGTTTCTTTGTAAATTTAGAATGATCAAGATATCTTGGTTGAAAATAAAGACATTGACGACCCTAATATTTGAAATGTGAAAAAATAATGTCCATTAAAAAATTTTTGATACTATAATCGCAAATTGTAAATCTTACACATTTATCTTTAAATCCTGGAACTAAGTATAACAGATCCGAATCAAGGAGATCTTTTTCGATATTTGAAATTAAAATTCTAGAGTAATTGAGAAAAATTGAGAAAAGTGTTTTATTTTATTTATTAAAAAAAAAAGACCTTCGAGTCGTAATTCCAAGTTCATTACTCCTAAACTCCCAATATCGAAATACGAGTTTCATTACTTTTTGTAAATTATATTTTTCTGCTCGTAAAAATGCTAAGAGAAACTTATCGTCATTTATAAATTCTGAAGTTGGAATATTATCTATTGGTTCTTTTTGAAGTTCTTCTCTCAATTTTGCAAGGTAATTTTGAATCAATTCTTCATTTTCTTGAACAATTCTTTGAGTTCCAACTAAAGTGTATGGTACTTGTGATTCCATTTATCTAAATTTTTCTTTTTTTTTTGATTTTTAATTTGAAGAAAATCGTTTTACTTTCTATTATTGATATTGACAATTCAAAATCAAGTTGAAATCTTTGACCAAATTGTTGGAAACAAAGAACAAACAAAAATCAATATAATAATGAAAGAAATAAAAATAAAAAAATAAAACCTTTTAATTAACGTTTTGAAAGAAAGTTGCACCTATCCAAAAAAGTGAATTATAAAGTTAATTGCTTCCAAGTCTTCTGTTTGTCAAAAGATAAAGCCAAGCACAAGAAAAGTTAAAAAAAAAGGAAAAAAAAATTTTTTTTGTAAAAGTTCGCCATTTTTTTTTTCTCGATCAAAACAGTGTGCGATTTTTTTGTCCAGAAAAAAAAAAAAAAAGTCACAAATAAAATCACCAAAATCTAACCAACATCTCAATCACTCATATCTAAAATCAATTCGAAAACTAATTGAATTTTGTAATAGAAATAGAAGTAGAACCCAAAAGAGATCAATAAGAGGAGAAGAAGGAGAAGAAGGAGCAATATGGGAGTTATTCGAGACGCCGTCGCATCAGACGGCTCAAAGGAGACTCTCTTAAGTGTTGGACTGAGAAAGATCAACTCGAACCAGAATTTGTCATTGTTTTCATCAACTGAGATCAAAGGAAGGAACTCAACAAAACATGGAAAGTTATCGTATGATTATAGAGTTATTGCTCATATTGTGGATGTGAAAACAATTGGCATTTTGGCTTTGTTTCAGGAAAATGAGAATGAGTTTGGATTCAAAATAGAGAAAGAGAATTGGAAAAGGTATTTTTTTTATTGATTTTTTTTTTGAATAGATTTTGATGAAGATATATTTAATTTTGATTTTCTTTTTGAATGATTTGTATTTTAACGTATTATATTATCAATCCTTATTCGATTTTATTATTTGATTTAATTTGATGATTCAAAATTCTTTTGATTTTTTTCCTCCCTTCATTATTTTCCTTTTTTTTTTTTTCAAAAACACAAGATATCAAAATTGAAATCAATTTTTAATTAATGAATGAATTAAATTAAATTTAGTATTGAATGGCTTCCTTCAACAGTGAGTGAATTAAAAGTAGAAAATATATTACTTGGAATTAAAGATAATTATGGAATAAGTTTCTATTTTTTTAGAGATCAAAGTGAAAGGATCCATGGGCATTCATTTTTAGAAGCAGAGTGTACATTAAATGATCAATCTGATGAGGAAATTGATGATATTTTCTCTTTTACTCATTTAGAATCTAATTTTTATATTAATATTAAATTATCTGATTGGATTCCTTTAATGAAACATCGTAATTTTTTTTTTCAGAAAAAAATAATTGGCTAACTTAATTTTTTTTAAAAAAAATTCTACTATAGTTGAAATTGAGCCTCAAAGTGTTTCATTTTTAGGTTTAGCAAAAGACAATTTTTACCTTCTATTTAATGATACAATTGTAGTTAAATTAAAATTTTCCTTTGAAAATGATACACCAACTTTAAAATATTTGGGATCTGCAAATTTAGAAACAAAAGTAACTGAAGCAGGTTCAGAAGGAAATATAGTGTCAATAACCTTTTCAAATAATTTAATTTATATTGCAAATTCTTTAAATATAATTTGTAAGTTTTCTTTCTTTCTTTTTTTCTTTTTTTCTTTTTCCCTTTCTTTCTTTCTTTTTTTTCTTTTTTTTCTTTTTTTTCTTTTTTTTTTAAAAAAAAACTTTTGACTGACTTCCCATTTTATCCTTAAGATTTGATAAACTCAAGTTTCGATTCAATTGGAACTATTGATGTCCCATTATATTTAAGTTTACAAGGTTAGTTATTTTTCAAATGCAAATTCGACTTTAAATAATAATAATAAAAAAAATTATTAATGATTTATTTTTTTAAAAAAATTCTAGAAAAAGATATTGGAAAAAATTTCAATATTAAACAAATTAATGTCAGTCATGATCAATGTATATTAGGATTAATTGATGAGGAAAAAAATCTCCTTATTATTGATTTAGTAGATTATTTTATTCTTTTACCTGAAACTTTGAGCCTATTTTCAATTTTAAAAGTTTCAAAAATTCTATCTGGACAAAATTTATTTCAAGTTGAAAAATCTACTGAATCTCAAGAAAACTCTGAAAATCAAACTCAAGGACCATTTGAGGACTTTTCCAATGATAAAATATTTTCTTATGATCAAGATGAAGAGGAAGAAGAGGAAGATCATGAACAAAGAACTGAAGATTCTTTATTAAATTGGGATCTTCCAAATGAAAATGAATGGTTAAACAATGCAGGCCCAAAAATTGTGAAAGGAGAACAAGTATTAAAAACAATTTCTGAGACATCTGATTTTTTAACCACCCCCGCTTCAATTTTCGCTGAAAATGTTTTTGGAAGACAACAACCTTGGACTTATCTTTCCAATGATCCAGGCCTTACAGGATTTGAAAAGGTTTCAGGAAATTTAAATGGGACTCAAGAGAATAAAAACTTTAAAGAAATTAATTTGAAGAAAAAACTTCAATTTGCAAGAAAATTTAAGGTACCAATTCAAAAAGTTGATGCAAGTCATTGGAGAGGTGAAGAAATCCAAATTGAAGAAATTAACTCAACTTATTTAGTATTAAAAAGAATTGAAGAAGATCATTCTCAACTTCCAACGGATATCATTGTTATTTGGTTAGAAGATGAAAAAGATGAATCAATTTTGATAGGATATCCCTTTGAAAAACTTGCCGAGAGTGAAGAAGAAAAGGAAGTTTTGAAAAAAATGACTCCAGTTTGGATTCAAGCTGATTATAGTACAACTCAAATTCCAAATTTTCTTTATATGGATGAAACAACAATTGGAATTTTACTTCGAGGTTATACCAGACAACATCTATTAAATAATGTCATGATGTTTGAGACAAGTTTTATTGCTGATCGATTATGTAGACTAAATAAATGGGATAGAAGATTACTCTCAATGAGAGCCCTTGATCTTGGACTTGCTCATAGACAACTTGATGTCATTGCAGATGCATTAACAAACTTAACTTCAGATCAATATTTATTTGGTTGTCAATTGATATTAAATGCTTTAGAAGATGACCTTCGTTCAACAACTTCTGGTGCTACAAGTGAATTTGTTGAACAACTTGTTCAAATGGGTATTACTTTTGTCTCAAATATTCTCTACTTGAAGACTGAACAAATGAGAAAAGATTGGAGTCAAAGAGGAGGTGATGTCAAAATTATTCAAGATCTTATCAATTCAACTCACACTCAAGAAATTAAACCCGGGGAAATTGAAATAGATCCTGATTCAAAACTTCAACTCTTTTTAAATATGACAAAAGAAAATGAAATTGGTTTTTCACCCTTAATTTGCACTGTTAATCCTGAAGAATTAACCCTCTTGGATGACTTTTCCAAAGAATTATTTACTTTCTCAAAGATTCTCGAAAAAATGAGACAATATATTCTCCTTTCTCCAAGATTAAAGAAAGGCTTAGGAAGAACTACTGAAGAAACAGAAGAAGTTAAAAAAGAATCATCAAAATCTCAAAAATTTAATTCTCAACAATTTGAAGAGTTTCCTCTTGATAAAACAATTCTTGATACCTACCAACGTTGGTCAAAACTCTCCTCAATTCAAATTGTAGAAGATGCTCTGAAAACTGGAAGACTCTCTCTTGCACTTTCTTATTTTAAAAAGGAGAACCTTCTTTCAATTGGAACAAAAGGAGTCAAAAGGAAAGGAAGCTCCACACAATCATTAATTCTTTCTTTGGATTCAATTTGGTCAACGGCTTTTTCATTAATTTTTCATACAATTAGAAAAAAAAATATTGCATCTGCAACTCAAATGATATGTAATATTGGAGTTGATCCAAAAGAATGTTTAAAGGAGATATTGTTTTATACAACTGATAGAGGTCTTAGAAATTATTTAATAACAGATTTTCATAGAAAAGGTCAACTTCCAGAAGAAAGTGTTGAAGCTGCAGCATTTATTAGTAATCTTGAAACAGGAACTTTAAATTTTGAGAGGTTATTATTATTATTATTATTATTATTATTATTATTATCATTATTTTATTTTATTTTATTTTATTTTATTTTATTTGACTTTATTTTATTTTTATTTTTATTTTTATTTATTTTATTTATTTATGATTTTTTTTTTTTGCTTTGAAAAAATTTTTAATTCACTTTCACTTTCTAATTCAAAATAAAAAAAAGTTATTCAGCAGAACAACAAAGATTATCAGAAAATTCAACAGGTTTAAGAAGAATGAAACATCTTAGAAATAAAGAACAACTTCAAAATTCAAGAAATCTTGAAACAGGAGATATATTTGATAGTGATGAAATTGGATATACTTTTCAATCTCAAAATTATAATCAAGCATTAAGTTTTTCTCCTTCTTTATCTCAATCTCCTGAAGATGAAAGTAATAGAAATATAAGAAGTCGAGCAAATAGTACAAGTAGTTTAGCTTCTTCAATCTTTGGTGGAGGACAACTTACTTCTTCTCATTATTTTCAAACAATATTTAAATGGGTTCTTGGTTGGAATGAACTCACAAAAGAAATGATTTTATTAGATGTTAAAGGACCTTTAAATAGTATTATTACTTTTTCTCATTGGCTTTATGGAATAAAACATCATGATTTGGAACTCATTCAACAACTTCTAATTGAATCAACAAAACTTCTTAACTCTCAAACTGAACAAGAAGCTTTATTTAATTTTTGTTATCAAAACTCATCACGTTTTCTTCAAGAGCAATTAGGAATTCAATTAGCAAAGATAAAAATTGTAGATCTCAAATCTTCAAAAGAAAATCTTGCAAAAATTCTTTCAAGTGTTGGAAAATTATTTTCTGATCCTTCAAATTTCCCTTTATCAGATTCTTTAGCTTTTGAATTCCATGGTTATATGCTTCGATATGTAACTGAAAGCAAACTTCCAAGATTTTTATCATTATATATGACCAAACATGAACTCGGAAAAAGTATAAAACCTTCAAAAGAAGAACAAATACTTTGGGATTCATCTATTAATGCTCCTTGGATCTCAATGATTTATCATCTAAAAAAACCTTCAAAACAAACAAGAGAACAATTAAATGAATCATTAAAAAGTGCTGCTATTTTCAATGCTTTTCATGTCTTTCAACTCCCTCCTCTTGCTCAAGAAAAATTTAATGTTAATTTAGTTTTATCAAAAGGAAGAAGTTTAATTGCAATTGGAACTTTGGCATTAGCTGGAATAAAATTAAGAACTGCTAATGAAGCTCCAAAAGATTCAATGTGGTATTTAGATATTGAACAACTTCGAAAGAATTTAGAACCAACTTTCCCACTTTTAGCTATGGCTATTTCTCGTAGAATTGGATCACAAAGTTCTTTAACAGATCTTTCAAGTTCTTCTAGTTCTAATTCTTTAAATTCAACTTCTTTACAAAGTTTATCTCCTTTAGAAAACTCACCCAACTCTTTCACTTTAATTCCAACTTTCAAAAATGCTCTTTTTGATCCTAGTACACCAACACAAGATATTACAATTTATGAATTATTAGAATCAAGTTTAACTGAATTAAATATTGATCGTTTACTTTTATGGCAAAGAAAGTTAATCTCTGGTTCCTCTTCATCTCAAGAATCATATCCTCAAACATTAAATTCTCAAGGAGGATTACCAGTATCCATGTTATCTAAACAACTTGAACTTCAACAAACGGAACAAAAACAACTTTCAAAAGATACATTTAATAACTTTAATTCTTTTATTGAAAAAATACTTCCAGATTTGGCTTTTAAAGATCAATTGGATTATACATATTATATTCTAGGAGATAGACCTTTAAAAGCAACAGAATTAGCTAGAATGGAACTTTATCAACTCTTAACTACATCAACAACAACTGAATCATCTTCTACATCTATTACTTCGTCTTCATCAACTTCTACCACTTCTTCATCTTCCACATTTTTAAATTTAAGTCAATTCTCAACAACATCAGCTCAATATTTAACTCAACATTGGAAAAAAAATGTTTATGAAGTTGTTGCAAAATTAGCTTGTGAGAGATTTTTAGATTCAAATTCAGTTAGTTCATGTTTATTCTTTTTTGAACAATGTGAAATTGAATGTCAAATGCTTAGAATTGATTTATTAATTGCTAGAAGAATTTTTGATTTCAGAGAATTAAATAATCCTCAACTTAGAGATCAACATAAACAAGATTTAATTCAAACTTTATTCCAATTATTAGGATTAAAAGATTCAACTAATTTCACAAAAAAGACTTCAATTCAAACATTAGAATTCGAGAGCCTCTGTCATCGAATTAAAGATGAAGTAGAAAAGGCAACATCAGCTCAAGTTTCAACTCTCTTTTCCTCTCAACATCTAACAACTCATGAACCTCAATCAAAATTATTAATTGAAGCATCTCGTTTATGGGAATTAGTTGTCAATTTTTGTAAAGTTCATGAATTACCTCTCACAAAAATCTTTCTTGAATACCTTGCATCTAATAATGAACCATTCATGTTTTTATATTTCTCTCAAGTTCATAATTATCCCCCAAATTTATTACATCAAATTGTTGAGGATAATGTTCAACAAATGAGTATCTTGGAACACCTTCAAAATGCAATTGAAGTTGGTCATTCCAATGAAAATGAACATGAACATGAAAATGGAAATGGAAACTCAAATCAAAAAATTAGATCTACTCTTTACTCAAATCTTGGTGTAAAAGAAAATCAAGAACCTGCTCTTATTACTCAATCAAAAGAATACGTTATTTGTCCAAATATCCTTTCTGGAGATATATTTGATATTGTTTTTAGTTGTCAAAAAACTCCAACTCCAGGAAAGAGTTTACTTTTATATTCAATTTATCGAACACGTCCTTTACTTTCAATTTTGGCAACTTGTTATCCAGATGTAAATATGATAGAATGTTGTTGTGTTTGGTTATATGCTTCATGTCCAAAACAATTAAAATTTATGGATATTATTGGACAACCTTCTCCTTCAACACCAGGATCACCTTTATCAACTCTTCCAATTTTAAATGAATCCCAAAATCAAATAACTCAAATTCAAGGTTCAAATCAAAATTCAAATCAAAATAATCAAAATCTTAATCCTAACTCAAATCAATATGTTTTCCCAATGGAAAGATTTCAAATTCAATGGAGACCATGGTCTCTTGAAGATTTATCAGCAATTATTCTTAGTTTATGTCAAACTCATACTCATAGAACCTTATTTGAAGCTTTTCGTCTCTTTGATCCCCAAAATCCATTTTTAGAATTTTTAATGTTTCAAGATGCATTTTTACAACATAATTATCAAATTTCTAAAAATCATTTAGTTTCATTTGTTGAATTATTAAAAGGTCAAGAAAATCAACCTTCTCAACAACAACAACAACAACAAAAGAAAGGAGGAAATATTCTTTTTGGAGATTCTAAATGGATTCATAAAGTAGCAAGTGAAGTTGTTGAATCTCTCTTAAATCAATGTCCAACACCTTATGAAAGAAGATACCTTATTAAATCTGTTGTTGAGGCAAAATTAGATGCTAGATATAATAAATATTTGAGAACAATTGAGATTTTAGATGATGCAGGAATTGATATCCCAGTAACAACAGCACCTGAAACAATTATTGATATCTTAATTGAGAAACAATTATTTAATGAAGCTCGTGAATTTGCAGGTGAACAAGGATTATCTCATCATGATATTACACTAAGAGAAGTTCAATATCATGTCTCTGAATTTCAACAATCTTGTTTATGGGATATGGAATTTACTAGAATGGCACTCTGGGAACAATGTCATCAAATCTTTATGTTACATAAATGTAATCCAAGTATTGCTGGTGAATATTTTTATCATCTTATAGAATCAATGGATTCTGTTGAAGAATGTTATGCAGAGAGATCAATGATTTTAACTTTTGCTTTGAATTGGTTCTCTGGAAATATTTATTCTTTACATTCTTTTAGTCCTGCAGCAATTCTTTCTCAAACTCAAGAGAAAAAAGAAAAAGATCAAGATAGAAAATCATCTAATCTCTTACCTCCACCATCTCCAAGACTTCAAACTCGTAACTTATCCTCTCAACAACTTAGTGATCTAACTTCTGTGGAAAATGAAATTGAAAATAAAGGTGATAATATTGGAAAACAAGAATCATTGAGTCAAGTTCAAAGTCAAGAAAGTCATGAATTGTTATTTGGAACACCAATTAGATCACCAGAATTTCTTGAACAATTAGAAAATCGTATTTGGCTTGCAAATATTAGTGCAGAGTTAGCTTTAAAAGATTCTGGAGGTCGATTTGAGGATTCAATTGATTTCCTTGGTGCACCTTTATCAGGTTTAAAAATTAGAAAGGAGATTCAAAGTCAATTGGCTTTAGATATTGATGTTGCAATGAAAATTGATAGTTCTGATAATAGTAATTATTCTCAAGTTGATCTTAAAACAAAATTGGAACAACAAGAGCTTTCTAGGAAGAATAGATTAGCAATCAACTTAGTCTCAACTTCATTTCTTGAACCTGAAGGATTTAAAGTTGAACAACAAGAAGTTGTATTAAAAAATGAGAGGGAAGTGAGCTCTTTAAATACTGCAATTGGAAGACTCTTAAATTCTGGAATGGTTGTTCAAGCTCTCACTCTCCAAAGACAATTTAATCATAATAGTAAGGATATTCTCCTCGCAAAGACTGCTGTGATGATTGCTGAGGGTTTGTTAACTCCTGAGAAAATTCCTGATGAATTATTAGTTCCCAAAAAGGGTTCCCCACCAATTTCTAAAGCTCAACTTACTGTGGATGATGCCTTAGAGGAACTTAAAAGACAGGCAATTGAAGTTAAAGAATGCATTGAAAGAGTCATTGGTTGTTATCAAGCCTCAACGACTTTGAACCTTGGATACAAAATCATTGTGGCAAAAGATCCATATGAAATCTTACAATTACTCTTAATGTGTGGAAAAGATGTTTATAAGACTGCAAAACTTTATATTCAAGCAAATAGATTGGATTCTGAACGTGTGGCTTCTCAACTTGCTGATTCCTTTTGTAAAGCCTTACTTGAATCAGATAAACAACAAGATGATGGAAGAAGAGTCATTGGATCAGAGCTGGCTGTCGATCCATTTTGGACACCATCAGAATTCATTCCTTTTGCAAATTTAGCAGATTCTCCAGCTATTCTTGGTCATCAATTCCTTAAGATTGTTTATGAAGCAAAAGATACAAATAAACTTCCATTTTGGATTGAAGCTGAACTCATTATTCGTGGACATTATTGTTTTGGATTAGTAAATAATATGGAAGGAATGGAAAAAGTTTATCAATTAATTCAAGAACGAGTTTATGTTTATGTCAAAGAAGGTCAACTCCCACTCCTTGTTAAATTATTAACTGGAATTCAAAAGTATCGAGAAATGCAATATATATTTGATGAGTTGATAAAATTTGATATGTTTGAACTCGTCCTTAGAAAGGCAATGGATAAAGAAGGTCAATGGGAATTCAAATTAGCACTTAGAGATTATTTATTAAAGAACCATCCAGAAGATACAGAAAGATTAAATATGGTTTACTTTCATTTCAACATGTTTAGAGAAATTGGAGAAACACTCTCAAACTCTGCTCATACAACACTCAAGAATCTTTGTGAGAAAAAAGAATGGGAACCAAATATGCACTTTATTGAACAACTTCTTGGAGTTGTTCAACTTTTTAATGAAGCTGCAGATTCTTTTGCAAAAGAAGATTGTTGTAGAGCTGCTCATAAATGTTTAGCAATGGCAAGACTAGTCTCAATGCAAATTCAAATTCCTACAATTCGATTCTTATGTTTAAACCCAACAGATTTAAGAAAACTCTTTACTACTCACCCTTCATTTTCTGATGCATATATTGTTGCTGAAGCTTATGAAATTAATCAACTATCAGATTGGGCAGGACCAATATTTCATCATGTTGTATTAAATGGAAACTTTGCTTATTTAGAACGATTTAGAAGAGTTTACCCAACATCTTATACCTTTTTTCAAGAGCTCATCAATCAATTCAGAGCTCAAGCTCAAACCCTTCAAAGAAATCCACATTATCAAAACTTTCAAAAACTTTTAGAAATTTGTCAAGATAAAATTTATGTTTATAAGATCTCAAAAGAATTTAAACTTCAAGAATTAATAGACAAAGTATCTTTATCATTCCCTGGAGTTGAAGAATTGATTTAAAAAAAAACAAAATTAAATGGTTAATAATTAATTCTTTCAAAAATGTTGTATAAATGATTTAAAATAAAATAAAATGAAAATGAAACTTTTTTGATTTCAATTTTTTTTTTTTTTTTTTTTTTTTTTTTTTTTTTT
>Ga0209960_1003439_pt1 | contig 13632 bp, 11 predicted proteins | sample ThiBiot_500_plan_2_FD_183947 | JGI IMG/M metagenome (GOLD analysis project Ga0209960, IMG submission 183947) | Wastewater bioreactor microbial communities from Cape Town, South Africa - Thiocy_expt_500_plan (SPAdes) | ecosystem: Engineered > Bioreactor > Thiocyanate-remediating >... | reverse complement strand
TAATTATGATATTTAGAGACATTGAAAATTGGAAAAAGGAAAAAAATAGAATAACAAAATGAAAAAAACCAGATTGGGTGAGAATAATGTGACTACTTGCGGAATTAATTTTATTATTAATGAAATCTTGACCTTGACATATTCGATCCAATTTTTGTTCCAGTTGATCTATCATGGTGACCATACCATGATTTTCATTCTTGAGAATTTCTGTCATTAACATTGATGTAAGTTGTGGATGATGAAGTAATTCTTGAGTTTGATCTTCATTCAAATTCTTTTTCTCTTTCACTTTGTTAATTGTTTCTTCAATTTCTTTTTTCTTTTCTTCAATGATTTCACTTTGATCAATCATTCCTGATTTCAATAATAATTCAATAGGATTGATCATTTTTTGGGTTACTTTGCATCGAATTCCTTGTTTCTCTTTTGGTTTGGTGATTTTCGATAAACAATCTGATAATCGAATTAATCCATTTGAACTTGAATCAAATGGAGATGATATCATTTGAGAACAATCAACTCCTGAATATTTCTTTGAACATTTCCATATTTCTTCAACAATATTATCCATCAATTCTTTTCTGTCTTTCAAATTCTCTCCTCTTACTTTAATAATTATTTGATTTTTAACATCGAATTGATCATTACTTTTCAATTCTACTTGATTTCCTTTTTGGTTGTTTGACATCGAGTTTGTTCTTTCCATTCCATTTTGATCAATTACTTCGGTTTCCACATTCACAAATGCTCTAATATTTTTCTTTTCTTTTGAAATAAATGCCATTCCATATCTCCAAATTAATCGATCTTCAATTTTATGTTGTAAACAAACAAATAATCGACTTACCATCTCTTTTGGAATCACATTAAATAATATTGTTCTTTCAATTTCTTCATTTTTGTTTGAAGGTTCATTTGACCAATAAGTTGAGAAATCATTTGGTTTATTTTCTGGTAAATAACTAACAATTAAACTTCTTTGCTGATAAAATGATTTTCCTTCATCTTCTTTCAATTTAAAACATATTTCAAACTTTTCCATTAATGTCATCAACATTTCTGCTTTATCCATATAATTTGGCCAAAATAATTTCAAATTTGAATGATTTACAATTCCATCTTTGAAGTAATTACGAATATCTGGTTTAAATAATTTCCCCATAACTTCTTTTGTTAAAAATTCTGGTTTCAAAACAACATAATTTGATAATTCTATTGGTTCATCAAAATAAACACATGTTCCCCATTGATGTAATAATTTTAATCCTCTTTTCACAAATTCAAGATCATCAAATTCAAGTATTGAGTTTCTTTTATTATAGTTAATTAGCTCTTGCAAACTAATAATTGGAATATCCTTTTCTTTATAATTTTTTCTTAATTCTTCAATTGAATTCTTAAGACTTAAGTATCCAATTGGCAATTTTTCACCCATATATCCATGATTTAGTGCTGTTTTATAAATATCTTGTTTCAATTCATTAATATTTTCCAATGTTGAACAACTCACTTCATAAATTTGAATTGGATAATGAATTCCATTTGAACTTGCGATTTCCAATATTTCTTGTTCTCTTGATTTCTTTGATTTTTCTGATTTATCCACACTTCGATCATCCAAAAATGTTCCAACAACAATGATTGAGAAATATGGTTTTCCATTCGTTAAAGTTAAATCATGTTGTAAATGAGATGAAAGTGATTTAAACCAAAAATTTAATGCTTCTAATGCTTCTAATGCTTCTAATCCATCTTTCTCATCTTTCATTTTCCAAAAATCCAAACTTTCTAAACCTTTAATTCCTTTATCCATTCGATATAATACTAAAAAAACAGTTCTTGTTGATAAAAAATAATGATGGTTATTATAATAATCATGTTGCCCTGCAAAATCCCAAGTTGAAACATCAATATTCGGTGTAAATTTTACAATATTTGATTTATTTTGATTTTGAAGGATTTGGTCTTGAATTTCAATTCCATGAGTTGCAGAATTTAAAGTTACTCTTTTCAATCTTTCAAACCATTTATCTCTTGTTTGTTGATCTTTGAAATAAATTTCAATTTTTTTCAGAGTTTTATCGTAGCGTGGAGTTAATTCTAATCCCGTTTCTTTTATTTGTTGAATATTCCACTCACTATTCTCAAGAATAATTTCTTCGTAATCCTTGTTTAATTCCTTTGATTTATATTTCCTCAAACATTTTCCTTGTAATTCAATTATATATTCAGATTTTTGGAGTATTCCTTTTGTTTCACCAAGGTCTCTAATTGGAAACAAACAATCCACTAAAGTTGTTTTGCCAACATTTTCAAATCCAACAACCATTAATTTGGTTTGGTAAATTGGATCAGAGAGTTGCTTTTCCATTTTGTTAATTTTTGAGTTCCTTGTGTTGTGTTCTTTTTCAACTAGAAAGCGACGAAAGTCCTGATAGAACAATCTTCAAAGAAACTTTTTGAAAAACAGAAGATAACCATTGAATTTCTAATCTTCAAGCAAACTTTAAACCTATAGTATTCTTCCTAATTCCAATTTACTCTCATTCATCTCAGAACATCAAATGAAAAGGAAAGACCTATGGTTTGGAGAAATAAAAAAAAAGCAGAATTAGAATTAGAAGATGAAGAAATGATGGCCACTATAATGAATGTAACCATTGAACTGATATTTAGTAAAACTTTCAATACTAGTCGTCTCATTGGTTATTCTATAAATTCGTTCACCAGTTTCAAGTTTCATCACTCGCTTCCTTTTCATTTATTTATTTGATTCATGATATAACAATAATATTACAAAAAGTGTTGACTATCAATAATTCAAAATTGGATTGGAGCATTAATAGCATTGTAGATTAGATTTCTAAGTTCTAAAGTTCATTTTTACAAGCTTCAAAGGAATATTTATTGTTGATTTTGGACATCATCAGAATTCCAAGTTCAAGAATTGTTTCATTTGATTGTCAATCTTCGTGGATTAATCCATATCTCTCAGAAATCATTTAGTGAGATTTTAGCTGAACTTCAAGTAATTATCACAAAAGAGAACAGTAGTTGCAAGCATCTTGAAATGAAAAAAGAATGAAAAATTGAATTGCATTGCGAATCCAAAGCGATAAAAGTAAAAGTAAAATTTTTTGATTTACCCAGGAAACCGAAGCCGTAGTTTGAATTTGAATCTTGGATTTGTTTTGAAAATTCAATTAAGCACAAAATCTTTACATAAATAACTTCTCTACAAAAAAAAATCAAGTTCTGTTTCCTTTGCATCCACTCCCCTTTCACTTGCTAATAAATATTCCACACCATCAAAGTTTCTATTTTCATTGAAAGTGGTATAACAGCAAAACTTTCAAAAAGCAACATAAAAACAATAATTCCTTCCTTTAATTCGGTTTTTTCTCTTTCTCCATTTTATGAAACAAGTTACAGAATTGTTGACTGAAAAAAAAAATCAAAAAAATAAATTCTCTTGAAAAGTAAAAGTTATCTGTTTTTAAAGTCTAAATAATCATCTGAAAGGAGAACCATTTGCGCAAAGATAAAAGTAGCATCATATTCTAGAATATTATATGAAGAAAGTAATTGAAAGGAAAAAAAAAAAGAAAAGAAAAAAAAAAAGTTTTCATACCAATTCTTGATTCCAATAATTCAAAAATCTTTTCCCATTTTGTATTTTCTTTCATTTCCTTTTTTGCAAGATCAATTATTGTTTTCCCATATTTATTTTTTTTTCTTATATCAACTCTGTTATGTTTTAATAATAACTCCACAGTTTCAATCTTTCTAGACAAACAAACACGATATAAAGGTGTTTGACCGTGATTATTTAATTTATTTACGTCAACTCTCTCATCATTTAATAATAATTCTATCAATTGTTTGTCTTCATGAAAACAAGCTACAGAAAAAGCTGTTAAATCGGCAATTCTACATTCTGTTTTATTGACATCAACTCTTGGATCACTTAACAATATTTTCACAACTTCAATTCTATGTTTGAGGCAAGCAATATAAAAAGGTGTTTCTTTATATTTATTTTCTTTATTTATATTTATCCTTTTATCATTTAATAATAACTTCACTATTTCAATATGTCCTTTTTCACAAGCAATCCAAAAAGGTGTTTCTCCACTATCCTTTGTTTGATTTGTTTTTACCCTTTTATCATTTAATAATAACTTCACTATTTCAATATGTCCATTGGCACAAACAACATAAAATGGTGTTTGACCAAGATTATTTGCTTTATTGACATCAATCCTTTGATCGTTTAATAATAATCTAACAATTTCAATATGTCCATAATAACAAGCAGTAAAAAAAGGTGTTGCTTCATTTGATGCTTTATTGACATCAACTCTTTGGTCATTTAATAATAATTTTATAATTTCAATAAATCCTTTTTCACATGCAATATAAAAAGGTGTTGAACCATAATCACTTCCTTTATTAATGTCAACTCTATTTTCATTTAATAATAGTTTCACAATTTCAATGTGCCCTTCTTGACAAGCAATATAAAAAGGTGTTCGACCATATATCTCTGCATCATTGACATTAATTCTTTGATCATTTAACAACAATTTTGCTATTTTGATATGTCCTTCTTTGCATGCAATATAAAAAGGTGTTGCCTTATTAGTAAGAATACTCCTATAGCTATTTGCTTTATTATAGCTATTTGCTTTATTGATAGCAGTTCTATTATCATTTAATAACAATTTCACAATTTCCAACCATCACTTTCTTCTTGATTAATATTGTCAACTCTTTGATCATTTAATAATAATTTCACTATTTTAATATGTCCTTTTTTACAAGCAATATAAAAAGGTGTTCTATTACTTTTATTTGCTTTATTAATATCAACTCTATCATCACTTAATAATAACTTCACAATATCAGTATATCCTTTTTTACAAGCAATATAAAAAGGTGTTTGGTTGTGTTTATCTTGACAATTAGGATTTACTTTAGGATTTTGAAGTAACTTCTTCACTTTAGAATAGAAAAAAATTCCATAATGGCATCGACAAGCACCACAAAGTTGGTCCTCTAATCTCACTTCGAAACAAACAATCAAAGCTCCAATTCCACAATAATAAGTCCCAAAACAAGAGAAAAGGAATAAAGGTGTGAATAAAGCCAAGATAGGGAGATCAAAATGGAATGGGACTAACAAAGAAAGAGGGTACAGGATGGAAAGGGAGAGAAGTAAAGAAATATAATACAACGAGAAGTGGGCAAGAGAGACAAGAAAATAAGAAGAGAGAAATAAAATAAGAAGAGAGAAGTAAAATGAAATAGAGAATGTAAGAGGAGTCTTACTAAGAGTGAGAGCTATGAAGAGAAGAAGGAAGATAACAGACAAGAGGATGCAAAGAGAGGAAACATATTGGTAGGTCCAGAAAGGCCAGTTCATAGGAATCTCAGTGAAACTCATTTAATAATATGTTTTATTAAAACACTTATAAGTAAAATTTGTAAGTTGATTCCTCTTTAAAGGTTTTATTAGAGGTATCAATTAGAAAATAAAGACATCAAACGAGAAAAAAAAAAAAAAAAAAACTTTTGGTTATGATGCTGTTGCAGGAATTAGAGAAAGAGTTAGAATGCTCATTATGTAAAGATGTATATCGAGAACCAAAGACATTAGGATGTCTTCATTCATTTTGTTTAGAATGTTTGCAAGTTTATGTTGAAAAGAATCATTCAAATGTTTGTCTAAGTTGTCCTATTTGTAGAACTCCTTTTCAATCAATATCAAATGCAAAATCAAGCGGAAGTGCAAACTCAAGTTCTAATTTGAATTTTAAACCTGGAGAATTCCTTGCAACTTTATCAACTGATTCATTTCTTCTTAATAATCTCAATATTTATAACTCTTTGAAAAATTCAATTCCTCAACAACAAGAACAACAAAAACAAGAACAACAAGAACAAGAACAAAAACCACAAAGATCACAAAGGAGGAAGAAAAAACAAAAAATAGTTTGTATTGATGGAGAAAATGAAGCTACATGTTATTGTTTGGATTGTCAAGATTATTTTTGTCATACATGTACTAAAGGTCATCAAAAAGCAAAAGTAACAAAAAATCATCAATTTATTCCAATTAATGAAATGAAAGATGAAGATCAATTCAATTCAATTACAAACTCAAATAATCAATTTTATTGTCAAATTCATCAACAAAAAGAATTGGAATTGTTTTGCAATGATTGTAAATTTCCAATTTGTCTGTTATGTGTCGATGAACATTCTTCTCACAAAATTTTTACTTTATCAAATATTATTGGAATTCAAAAACAATCATTAATAGATTTAATCAATCAAGTTTGTTTTCTTTCTTTTCTTTTTCTCTTTTTTTCTTTTTTTCTTTTTCTTTTTTTCTTTTTCTTTTTTTTCTTCTTCATATCGTAATATAATCTAAAAATTAAAAAGGTGAAACCAAAAGAGAAAGAATTGAAAGAAGGATTCAAAAAATGTGAAGAAGTTATTAAAGAATTAGAAATTAATTCGACAACAACTCAAACTCAAATTAATGAATTTTTCAATAAAATTAGAGCCAAATTGGATGAAAGAGAACAAGAATTATTAAATAAATTGGATGAAATTGAAAAACAAAAAAAGAAAGAATTAGAAATACAAAAAGGGGAATTAAATTTTGGAATTGAAGGTATTATTGGATCTTGTCAAATGGTTGAACATTCTCTTTCTTTATCAAATAATAACAATCATAACAATGGAAATGTTGGAAGATTATTATCAATGAAGAAATTATATGAATCAAGATTGGATTATTTAATTAAGAATGATTGGAAAGTTAAACCAAAATGTGATTCTTTAATTGGATTTTCAATTTATGAAGAAGATGAAAAATCAATTTATTCAACGATTTCAGATATTGGATTTTTGGGTTCAAATGAAATTTCAGCTGAGAAATGTTTGATTTCAAGAAATGAAGGTTTACAAATATTTGCAGATGATGACTTTAAATTTGAAATAATTAGTTGTTCAAAAGAAGGAAATAAAATGAGAAAAGGTGGAAATGTAAAGAAATTTAAAATTCGAATTGAAAAAGAATTAAATAATGATGCCAATGAAAATGATGAAAATAATGAAGAGAGTGAATGGGAAATTAAAGATTTAAATAATGGAAAATATGAAGTGAAAATGAAAATAAAAAATGAAGGAAAATATTCAATTTTTGTTCAATGTAATGATTTTGGTATCAATATTTCTACTTTTCAAATTCAAGTATTTTCAAAATTGAAACAAAGAAATTACCATGACATAAAGGAACCAAAATCAATATTTGGACGTTTTGGTGCTAATGGGATGTCAATTGACTCAAAGGGAAATATTTATGCTTGTAATACGTATGAGAACCAAATTCAAATCTTTGATTCAGAAGGAAAATTCATTTCATCATTTGGATCAGAAGGAAGTGAAAATGGTCAATTTAAGGATCCATGGGGAATTGCTATTAATTCAAAAGGAAATATTATTGTTAGTGATCAAAATAATCATAGGATTCAAATATTTGAATCTTATAGAAGATTCATTTCAAAATTTGGATCAAAAGGAAAAGAAAATGGTCAATTTGATAGTCCAAAAGGAATTTGTGTTGATAAGAGGAATAATAACATTTACATTTGTGATAGTGGCAATCATAGGATTCAAATATTTGATTCAGAAGGAAAATTCATTTCAACATTTGGATCAAAAGGAAAGAGGAACGGTCAATTTGTTGATCCAAATGGAATAGCTATTAATTCAAAAGGGAACATTATTGTTTGTGAATTTTATAATCATAGGATTCAAATATTTGATTCAAAAGGAAAATTTATTTCAACATTTGGTTCAGAAGGACATGGAAATGGTCAATTTTATCATTCATGGGGACTTTGTGTTGATAAGAATGATAATCTTCTTGTTTGTGATTATTTTAACCATAGAATTCAAATACTTGATTCAAATGGAAAATACATGACCCACTTTCGCATATTGAAGCCAGGAAGTATTGCAATTGATTTCAAAACACAGAATTTAATTGTTTCTGGAGATGATCACAAAGCTTTAATGTTTTAATTCAAGTTCAATAAATTCAAACTCTGATTATCAAATAATTATTGGTTTCGTTTGGATTTTTTTTTTTTCTGATGAAACAAAGATTTTTCTTACTTTAAATTTTCAAAATCAATGAAAAAAAAAGTATGGGATTCAAACAAATCTGATAATTTATAAAAAAAGAATATTGGATCTAAAATTTATTATTGCATTTGAAACAATTTTTCATTTGAAGGCTGATAAAAATTTCCCTTTCCACTAACCATTTTGTTTACTTTTGAATTGATGTACTGAAATTCATGAGTGAATGGGAAAGTAACTGCTGTGATAAAACATGATAATGCTGAACTTGCTAATGATAATGTTACAATTGCATCTGCTTTTCCTAATTGACTTTGAAATATTCCTTGAATTATTAATTGAGGGAAATCTTCAATAAATGTTTTGATAATAAAATAAATTGTTAAATATCCTGCATAATCTGAAACTTGAATTACTCTTCCTTCTTTCAAAAATAAATATTGAGTCACCAAATGAAATGTTTCAACTCCATTTGCTGATAATAATGATACTACTGTGAAAAATGAAAAGATTACAAAATTATTGTTGTTTTCAGTTGAATTCAATTTCTTTTTCCAAGCAATTAAAAAGATTCCAGTACAAATTGCTGCTAAACTCCATGGGACTATTGTAAATATTAAACTTGACCAAAAGAATCCAAAATTATTTTCTTCAACACCATAATCATAAGATTGAATAATAAAAAAGATATCAGTTAATAAATCAAATATTCCTAAACATGACATCAAAAATCTTAATAAAAAGAAAATCCAGCTTTTCTTTTCTTCTTTATCCTTATTTCTTGCTTGAATAAATATTCCAAGACAAACTAATAAATAAATCACAAAAATTGGTCCTAAAAAATAATAAACCGTTAATTGATCAACTGTTGAATACTTTTCCATTTCACAAATATCTCCTTTATATTCATCTTTACAAATACATTTTGCTGAATCACCTTCATAATCAATTCTACATTCTCCATTATTTAAACATGAATATTCAATTGTTCTACAATCACTAATCATTGCTAATTCACAAAAATCTCCTTTATATCCTGTATTTTTACAATCACAATATGTTGTATCATTTTGAGAAATGGTAATACATCTTCCTAATCCACATCCATTTTTTCTACAATCTTCTTTTTGAATTTCGCATCTATCTCCTTCATAACCTGGTAAACATGAACATTTCCTTGCATCATTTCCTAATTCAATACAAATTCCTTGAAGACATGCGAATGTTTTACAATCATTCTTTGATATTTCACAATGATTACCTTCATAACCTGTTCCAAAGCAATTACATGTTGAAATTCCATTTTGAATAATACAATCACCACCATTTTTACAAGTATTTGGAGTACATAGCTCACATTGTTTCCCTACAAATCCAAATGGACAAACACAAAATGTTTTATTTACTCCATAATCAATACATGTGCCTCCATTTAAACATGTCACATTATCAATACAATCATTAATATCGTTTTCACAAAATGGTCCATCATATCCTGTTCCATCACATTCACAATATACTGCTGTTGTATCTTTTTTATCAATACATGTTCCATTATTTGAACATCTTAGTATTTCACACCCTTTTTATTTATTTGTTCATTTTGTATATTTATTTAATTTTTTTAAAAAAAAAAAAAAAAAAAAAAAAAAAAAACCTTGAGAATCAATAATTTCACAATATTTTCCAGTATAACCAGCACAAAAACATTTATCAACATTTTCTCCAGTTGGTTTAGCACAAAATTGATTATTATCACATCCTCCATCTCTCACCAAACACGATGGTTCACAAGACGTAATAATACTCCAATTTGCTGTAATTTTATCATCATCATTTAATAAACAAATTGCCTCTCCTTTTCCATTTGGAATTGGTGAATAAGGTGAAACACTTTGAAATACATAATAATTTAAGGAACAGTTTGAATACGATTTCTGATTAATTTCAACTGATAAATATTCACTTCCATCCAAAGATAAAGTTGGGCATTTTACCTCTGGTTTTGGATTTTATTATTATTTTCAGACTTGTTCATTTTTATCTATTTTTTTTTTAAAAAAAAAATCATACTTTGACAAACATTTAAAATCTCATCCACTTTAAATCCATAATCACAAGGAAGACAAATTAAATTGTCAACATCAAGATAATGATTGAATGAAATACATTTACAATCAATAATTGAAGTACTTGAAGATAAACTTGTTGAATTTTCAGGACACGAAAGACATGTTGTTTCATTAAATGGATATTCATTTTCATTACATGAAGAACATATCATTCCATCTCCAACATATCCTATTTTACATGTGCAACTAAAACTTCCAATTGTATTTGTACATATTGCATTCGCACTACATCCTCCATTATTTGTTAAGCATTCATCAATATCTATTTTTTTTTTTAAAAAAAAAAAATTCAAGTTCTCCATTTCAATTTTCAGAATAACTCTTACCATCACAATTCACACCATTTCCAGAATATCCTGTTTTACATGTACAATTAAAACTTCCTGGAGTATTTGTGCATATTGCATTTGTTGAACATCCTCCATTATTTGTTGAACATTCATCAATATCTATATTTCAATTTTGGAATAAAAATGTAGAAAAAGTAGCAGAAAGATTCAAGAAGAAAGAAAAGATTTGTTTTTTAAAAAAAAACACCTTGACAAGAAACTCCATCTCCAGTAAAACCATCCTTACAATGACATGTAAAACTTCCTGGAGTATTTGTGCATTTTGCATAAATATGACAATTATCAGTCTCAGTATCACATTCATTGATATCTATTTGAAATAAAATCAGTTGAAAAAGGGAAGAACAAAAATGGAAGAAAAAAAAAAAAAACTATACCATTACAAGAATTATCATTATCATAACCAGTTGGGCACTCACAGTTATGAATTGTAGAACCAGTTGCAACGCATGTTCCTGATCCACAAGGATTTCCAATCAAACAGCCATCTATTTTTTTTTTTTTTTTTTTTTCAGAAAGTTTTTTTTTTTTTGAGTTGGTTTGTTACAATTCTTCAAGAATTCTTACCTTGAATCGTGAATATTAATTTGTTGACTTTGCCATCATTAGAAGGAATCTCATCTTGAAAATCAACTCTCCATTCACCATTTGGATTTTTTCCTCTAAAAGTTGAGAAGGGCTCTTCAGGTCGAAGAGGAGAAACAACACCATCGGAAGTGAAAGGGTAAGTTGAAACAGAATTTGATGCAGAATCAGTGAAAAGTGTTCCAGCAAACACATTTGCATAATGATCTCCATTTCTACGTGTAATATCAATCGATGTCCCTGTGGGACCCTTCAATGTCACAACAATATCACCACTAGAAGTATGAGGCATCCATATTTGTAATGTAATTTCTGCAAAATTTGAAAGCGGATTTACTAACCCTGAAAAAATATAGGCGCTTTTAACTGGATAAGCATAGCTGAAGGCAACACTATCACCATTAATATATGAAACATTTGTTGAAATAGGGAGAATTAAATTGGTATCTAATTTATTTTTTGATTAATCAAATGCTTAAAAAAAAAAAGTAAATAAATAAAAAAGAATTTACCTTGAATTGTTAAAATCACTCTATCTAAGTAACCATCATCCAAATTACCTTCATCACTTAACCAAATTTTCCATTGACCATTTGGATCTCTTCCTCTAAAATTTGAGAATGGTTCCTTAGGTTTAACAGAAGGTGCAACTACATTATCTTGAAATGGATATTCAGAAACTATTGTTGAAGCTGAATCAGTGAAAAGTGTTCCATTAAATACATTGTCAAAATTTCCTCCTCTTCGATCACTTAATGTAATATTGGCTCCATCAGGTGAATAGAGTCGAATTGTAACGTCTTGATTATAAGTATGTCGAAGCCAAATTTGAATTGTTACAACAGCAGAAGAAGAAAGTAGATTCAATCCCGAGAAAGTAGCATTTCTTTGAATTGGGCTATATCCATTATAACTAAGAAACTGTGTACTTGAATCATCATAAACAACTTTGTTTGGTGGAATATACGTTACATCAGAGTGAACAAATGGTTGAAATAAAAGCACAATGACAAAGATATGAAAGAAGACAGAGTTGTAAAGCATTTGAAACATTTAAAGTTAAAAAAAAAATTAATATTGTTTCTTATTATTCATAATTTCTCAGTAATTCAACAAAAAAAAAAAAAAACTACGAACACCCCTAGATCGGATGTCCTTATTCGAAAATCCACTCATTCTTCAGAATCTTTCAAGCTTGGAGCTAAAAAACACACTGTCATGTTTTATTTTATTATATTTTATTTTAATTTTTATTTACTGTTATAACTCCATTAACATTCATTTGGTAACCAAATGCTTTTGATTGAAAGGACATTCTTTAAAACCATGATTTAAATTTTCAGGAAAAAGAAAGGAAGGAAAAAATAAATCTAAATAAATAAAAGCTTTTATTGATTTTGTTCGAATGCGTTTTAAAAAAAACAATTCTAAACAGATTTAACCACTGAAGGCTTTTTGTCTCTATTTTATATCAAACTTCTCATTTATTAGTAATGATTCCAATTCATTGATTTTATTTTTTGTCTTCGCTCTTGACCCAAAAAAAAAAAAAAAAAAAAAACTAAGTAATTTGGCGGGAAATAATCAGAATTTTGTTGTTTTGTTTATTATTGGCCATTTTTTCGTTGAAAAAAAAAAAAATCAATTATTCAATTAGAAGAAAAATACAAATACAGTACTGTATAAAATATAATTTAATCAATTAGAGAGGGATCAGTTGATATATAATATAGATGATAAGTCTTCAATAGGTAATCTGTAAGATAATTGTCTTCATTAGAACCAAAAGTAAAAGAGAATTACAGGGAATCAAAAAAAAAATTGAAAAAAGTTGGAAAAAAAAAGAAAAAACGATTGAAAATTCCAAGAAATCAACCCAAAAAAAGCAAAAAAAAAAAAAAAAAAAAAAAAAAAGAAAAAGAAAAAAGAAAAAAAAAGAAAAAAAAAAACCTTTCCAATTTTTTGAACTTTAGAAGAAGAAGTATCTTCCAAATTATCATTTGTTAAAACAGGATCAATATTTGAAAAAGGTCTCTTTAAAGAAGGTTGGTCTCCCATTTGACTTTGTAATAATAGTTTGAATCGACAACGAGGTGAGAGAAGGGCAACACGAGAACAACGAAAACCCAAAAACATCAGTTGGCCATGTTTGATTTCAATGTCCAATTTTTCAATAAAAAAAGCTTTGCGAACAACACCTCTCCCTTCTTATTCTTCTTCTTCACCATTCATTCATTTTTTCAATTCATCCATTCATTCATTCTTTTGTTCAAAAAAAAAATTGGAAAATTTAAAATAATTTCAATGATTTATTTTTCGAAATGTTGAACAAAAATTAGGATAGAAAAAAAAAAAAAAAAATCCAAAAAAAAAAAAAAAAAAAAAAAAAAAAAAAATAAAAAAAA
>Ga0209960_1003438_pt1 | contig 13634 bp, 13 predicted proteins | sample ThiBiot_500_plan_2_FD_183947 | JGI IMG/M metagenome (GOLD analysis project Ga0209960, IMG submission 183947) | Wastewater bioreactor microbial communities from Cape Town, South Africa - Thiocy_expt_500_plan (SPAdes) | ecosystem: Engineered > Bioreactor > Thiocyanate-remediating >... | reverse complement strand
TTTTTTTTTTTTTTTTTTTTTTTTTTTTTTTTTTTTTTTTTTTTTTTTTTATTTATTTTTTTTTTTAAATTGTTTAAAAAAAAAAAAAAAAAAAAAATGGAATAATATAGAGAACTGAGTTCCTATTATTTTCAAGGGACAATTTCAACTGAATTTGGAAATTTAACACAATTACAATATCTGTAAAAACATTTTCATTGAACAAATTGTTTCTGTTTATCATAATATATTTAAATTTCTTGAATAGTATTCTCAATGATAATCAACTATATGGACCAATCCCAACTCAACTAGGAAATTTGAAACAATTAAAAGAATTGTAAAAAAAATATTTACTATTCATTTTTCATTTGAACAAATTGTTTCTGACTTATCATGATATATTAAATTCATTGAATAGAAACCTTAACAGTGATCTCCGAGTGGATGGTACAATCCCAACCGAACTTGGAAACTTGATACAATTACAAAACCTGTAAAAATTTTTAATATTTATTCAAATTATTTTGTTTTTCAACTTGTTTGATGATGTATTAAATTTAAATTTATTCAATAGAGATCTTGCTTATACTGATTTGAATGGACCTATTCCAACCGAATTTGGAAACTTACAACTGTTACAATATCTGTAAAAAATTTTCATTGAATAAATTGTTTCTGTTTATCATAATATATTAAATTCAATGAATAGAATTCTCTATGATAATGAACTGTATGGGACAATTCCAACCCAACTAGGAAACTTAACACAATTACAACAACTGTAAAATATCTTAATATTTATTTTTCATTTGAACAAATTGTTTCTGACTTATCATGATATATTAAATTCATTCATATGAATAGAGATCTCTCTGAGAATCAACTAAATGGGACAATCCCAACCGAACTTGGAAATTTAACAAAATTACAAAACCTGTAAAAATATTTAAATATTTAATTTTCATTCAACAAATTGATCAAATTGTTCTGTATCATATTAAATTTATTGAATAGATATCTCTACGCTAATCAACTAAATGGACCACTTCCAACTGAATTTGGAAACTTAATACAATTACAAAACCTGTAAAAAATTTTTAATATTTATTTTTCATTTGAACAAATTGTTTTCTGTTAACATGATATACTTAATTTATTAAATAGATATCTCGATGATAATCAACTGAATGGGACAATTCCAACCGAATTTGCAAACTTACAACAGTTACAAAAACTGTAAAAATTTTTTTTAATTTTTTATTTTATTTTTCATTGAACAAATGGTTTATGTTATAAACTATTAAATTTTGAATAGATTTCTCCAACGTAATCAACTGAATGGACCAATTCCAACGGAATTTGGAAACTTACAACTGTTACAATATCTGTAAGAATATTTAAATATTTAAATATTTAAATATTTATTTTTCATTGAACAAATTGTTCTGTTATCATAATATATTAAATTTATTGAATAGATGGCTCCACAATAATCAATTGAATGGGACAATTCCAACTGAACTAGGAAATTTATTACAATTATCAAACCTGTAAAAATATTTAAATATTTATTTTTTCATTCAACAAATTGTTCTGAATTGTCACTGATATATATAATTCATTGAATAGAATACTCTATGATAATGAACTGTATGGGACAATTCCAAGTCAGCTTGGAAATTTAACACAATTATCAAACCTGTAAAAATATTTAAATATTTATTTTTTGACATTGGATAAATTGTTTTGTTTATATTAAATTTATTGAATAGATATCTCACTGATAATTCACTAAATGGACCCATTCCAACGGAGTTTGGAAACTTAATACAATTACAAAACCTGTAAAAAATATTTAAATATTTAATTTTCATTGAATAAATTGTTTATGTTATCATAATATATATTAATTTAATTGAATAGATATCTCAATCATAATTCATTAAATGGATCCATCCCAACAGAATTTGGAAACTTAACACAATTAGTGTATCTGTAAAAATATTTAAATATTTAATTTTTCATTGAACAAATTGTTTTGTTTTATATTTAATTCATTGAATAGAGACCTCAGTTCCAATCAACTTACAGGTACAATTCCAACTCAACTCTTAAGTTTCAGTCAATTGAGCTCCATGTAAGCCATTCTTATTTTCCAAAAAAAAAAAAAAATTACAAAAAAACAAGTTGATGAATATCATTTTTTTTTTTTTTCTTCTTCTTCTTCTTCTTCTTCTTCTTTTTTCTTAATTCATTTATTATTAAAATTTGATAGATATCTTACAAAGAATTATTGGGACTGTCCAATTCTTGATTATTCGAATATTGACAATAATGATTACAAGAATGCAAAAAAGGATTGTGGTAAAACTATAACTTTTTTTTTTTTTTTTTTTTTTTGAGAAGATGATGAAAATAAAAATAAAAAATAATAGATGCAAGCTGTGTGAATGGTACATGTTTAAATGGTGGACAATGTTCAACAAGATTGAAAGGAAATTATCATTGTGAATGTTTAAATGGATTTACTGGAGTTAATTGCACAAATGGTTCATTTTTTTCTTTCTTCTCTCCTTTTTTTGGTCCATTTATTGATTTTATTTTTATTTGTATTTTTTTATTTATTTTTTCTGTTTGTTTGTTTCAATTAATTTTGTTAATCTACCACTACTACAGCAATTCAAACAACCACAACAACTACTACTACCATCACCACTTCAACAGTTCTTCCGACTCCAACAACCACAACAGTTCTACCAACTCCAACAATCCCAACAACCACAACAACAACAATCACAACTGTCTTACCAACCCCAACAACTACAGCTCCAACATGTATGACTTTCACTTTTTCTTTCTCTCCTTAAAAAAAAAATAATCTATTCTTCTTTTGAATAGACACATGTGAACAATCAGGACTTCGAGGAATTTATTTCCCAGTTGATTTATCAGGTATAAGAGAAGGAACTAAAACATTCCTTGAAAGAGCTGAAAATATTGATCATTTTTTTGATTACATTTATCCTCCAATTGGTTCTCCTCATGATAAATCTCAGTAACTTATTCTTTTTCTCTTTCTCTTTTTCTTTTTCACAATTTTTATCAACATTAAAAAACAAATAAAACAAAATAATAAATAGATATGGAATTGAATGGAGAGGAAATATAACATTTCCAAAAGCAGAAAAATATACAATTTATGTTTATGCAGATGATGGAATTAGAATTAAAATGAATGATATTTTAGTTGTTGATAGTTATAAACCACAAATTCTTTATACAACATTTGATCATACTGCAAGTATTGATGGAGAAACATTAAAATTTGAAGTGGATTATTTTCAAAGAACAGGGAATGCAACCATTATTTTACATTGGTCAAGTGATTCAATATTAAAACAACCAATTCCATTTGAACAATTCAATCATTATGATTGTCAAGATAATTCAACTCCATTTGGACCAAATGGATGTGCAACTATTAAATTGACATCTTATGAATATTCAAAAATCACAAAAAAGACCAAATTTTGTTATGAAATCAATGTTTTATCTCAACATGGAAATCAATGTGATATTGAATCAATTCAAGTGAATAGTATTAATTGTGTCAAACCATATTATAATAATAATGGATCACCAAAGATTAGTGGAATTACTAAATTTGTTGGAGGAACAAAAGGTCAATATTGTTTGGAATATAATGGTTATGTTCAAATAGTTCCAACATCAACAACAATTGATCTCAATTTCCCAAATCAATCATCAATCAAAACTCTCAATCAACCAATTCCTGGTCCCATTTGTTCATCTTTTAATGCTTGTCCAAATGGATGTCTTTCAACTTGATCATCAACCAATCAAACAATCAGTTTATTAGTTCATTAATTGCAATTCTTTTTCTTTTATTTGTCTTTTTCTATTTCAAAAGATAAATAAAAGTTTTTTTTTTTGAAAAGTTATCTTGAATTTTATGTACTGTATTTGATTGCCTCTGATAGATATATTTGTTTTTCACAAAAATACTTGCAATGATCGACTTTTTCATGACTCATGGAAATTTTATTGAATTTGTTGATGTTTTTCGAATCAGTTGAACTAATTGTTTCTTGATCCTCGAAAGAAATATAAATATTTTATGAAAGGAATAGATAAAAATTATAAAAAATATAATATTATGTTCGAAAAACTATCACCTTATGATGAAAGAGTTTGATGCCAATAATCATCAAGTTAAGGAATGATGAAAGAGTTTGACATCAATAGAATCTTGAGTAATGGCTAATCTTTAACCCAAAGTTTACTAATTGAATTCTCTTCTAATTGAATCTGACAAAAGTCAAGGACAAACTCAAGCTCAAGCTTATTGAGATGATATCCTTTTAAAGTTTCATGAATTCAAATTGGTGTTATAACCTTTCCATTCAGGATCAGCTCAAATCAAATCAAATCAATGCAAATCATAAACAAATAAACAAAGAGTTAATTAATTAGTGAATCAATGATTGAAAGTACTTAACAAAAAAGAAATTATGGAACTCTGGCAAGCTTGTGTCGATGGAAACATTGAAGAAGTTAGAAAACTACTTCAAAACACATCAATTAACATTAACTGGCAAGATCTTGAGTACTCAAGAACACCTTTTCTTCGTGCCTGTTATTTTGGACATATTGAAGTTGTGAAGTTATTATTAAATGATGAAAGAGTTGATATTAATAAACCACAAAGTCAAAGAGCATCACCTTTTTATATTGCTTGTCAAGGAGGACATACTGATATTGTTAGACTATTGTTAGATGATGGAAGAGCTGATATCAATCAAGCAGAAATGAATGGTAGAACACCTATTTATACTGCATGTTTTAATGGACACATTGAAGTCGTGAAGTTGTTATTGAATGACCAAAGAGTTGATGTTAATAAAGCAAATATTGATAATTGGACACCTTTTCATAGTGCTTGTGGTCGTGGTCATCCTGAAATTGTGAAGTTGTTATTAAGCGATCAAAGAGTTGATATTAATAAGTCAGATGGAGATTTAAGAACACCTTTTCATATGGCTTGTGAAAAAGGATGTGTAGAAGTTGTAAAATTATTATTAGTTGATAAGAGAATAGATACCAATCAAGCAAATAGTCGTTGTACAACACCTTTTAATGTGGCTTGTAAACAAGGTCGCACTGAAATTGTGAATCTACTACGAAATGAAAGTAATCCTCTTTTTAATTTCATATTATCCTTCTTTCCTTCATCTTCTTTCCTCTTTTTTTTGCTAATAATTCATCTGTTTTCCTCTTTAATCGTAGAAAATAAATTAAACCTCAAAGAAGAAGTTGAAAGATACAATCAAAATCTTCAACAAAATAAGGATATTATCAATTCAATTCAAAATCTAAGAGATCTTTTACTTTATTTTCCAGAATCAATAACTTTGGAAATCAAACGTGAATCAATTCAAAATTTTGTTCAAGCATTTAAAAGTTGTCAAGAGGATCAAAGAAGTGCTTTTTTTTGGATAATTGAAAGTGTTTCACTAAATGATGAAATTGTTAGGATATTTAGAGAGGTTGGAGGCATAGATGTTGTTGCAAACTCTTTTATTGACTCCGCTCAAAAAATTCAAGAATCCCTTTTGATCCAAATAACGATTATGGTTAGCAATTATATGTTCCGTGATAATTTTGGAAAGAATCAAGAATTTCTCGATTCTTTAATAATTCTTTTTAGTGAAACTAAAGGGACGAGATTAGCTGTCGCTGGAATACTATTAAATTTAGCAGGATATATTTCAAACAAAGAAATTGTCAAAATGTTGCTTGAAAAAATGTTTTTCTCAATAATTCGAAATAATCTATCTTCCAAAGAATCAATGGACAAAACATTGGATTGTTTAATGGATGCATCAGCAATTGATACATCAAAATCAATTTTATTGGAACTTGGAACAAAAGAAATTATTCAACCATTTGTTGAGGATCAAGATTCTTCTTATCATTTTGTTTGTTGTATTATTCAGGCATTTTTATCGTCAAATGATGTTAATCAAAACAATGAGTTTGGTTCAAATCCTACTTCTCCAAAAGTAATTTCAAAGATATTGGATGCTTTTCAAATTTTTATCAACACAGAAGCTCAAGATTATCATCATACAAATGGTTATTTTCTTAATTGCTATCATGTCTTAATAGCTCTTGGAAGTTTAGCAAGAAATGAAGCAAATATGAAAGAATTAAAAAATAATGGAATTGCAAAGAAAATAATTGAATTCACTCAAAATAGAAAGGATAATTTATTGAAAACAAATGAAAGAACAATTGAGGAACTCTCAACTGTAATTTGGGTTTTATCATTTGATCAAGATTGCAAAGATGAGTTTCTTAAAAATGGACTTGTTGAAATATTAAAGGGATTTAATATAGAAGATAATGAGAGTGTCAAAAGAGCAGTTGATGGAGCATTATTTACTTTAATTGGAAATCAAAATCAAAATCAAAATAGAAATGAGATAAAAGGGCAAGTGATGATTTCATATTGTTGGGAAGAAAAAGAAAAAGCAAGAGGAATTGCAAATTATTTAAAATCAAAAAACATTCCAGTTTGGATTGATATTGAACAAATGGAAGGAAGTGTATTAGAAGCAATGGCAGAAGCAGTTGAAGAATCATCAATTATTCTTGTTTTTTTATCATCAAAATATAAGGAATCTCAAGCATGTAGAACTGAAGCAGAATATGCATATAAATTAAAAAAGGAAGTGATTTGTATTATGGCAGAAGATAATTATCAACCAAGAGGATGGTTAGGTGCATTATTAGGAAATAAACTTTGGTATAATCCTTGGAAGAATATGATTTTTGATGAAGAATCATTTTCACCTATTCTATCTCAATTGTCAAAGCTATTCGATCAACCTAAGATTGTGGCTCAAGTGCAAGAAAAAAAGCAAGATCAAAAGCCAAAACCAATTCAAACTCCTCAACAATCAACAAACAATGACCAACAACAACAACAAATATTAAATCTTTTGGAAAAGATTTGTAACAAAATGGATGAATTTGAAAATAGACTTCAAAAAGTTGAATCCCAAAACAAAGAAAATTTTGAGAAACTGGAAATTCAAAACAAAGAAAATCTTAGAACTATTGAACAAAGATTTGAAAAAGTTGAAAAAATGTTAGAAAAGAGAAAAAATTTGTTTGGAAAATAAAATGGAAGGAACAACTAATTCAACCAATCCATTCACCCATTCAAATCAAATATTTCTTTTTCTCGTTCAAAAAAAAAAAGTTGATTCAGTAAAAACTATGGATTTTCACATTAAATTGTATTTTCTCTTCTTCTTCTTCTTCTTCTTCTTCTTCTCCTACTATTGTTGAATAAAAGAGATCCTGTTCGTTTGAATGAAGTGATTGATGTTGGTTGAATTGCTTTCTTATTGAAAAAGTATAGCCACGTGACTATAATAGAAAATTTTTCTCAATTAATTCCTCGTGGTCGTTTGTTTGAAATGGATTTTGGAGCGACTCAACTCCAAAAGTTTGGTTGGAAGAAGTAAAACTCTCATTAATTCTTAATTCTTAATTACTCACTTAATTAACTTAATTAACACTTCATTAATTTCATAAATAATGAATGAATTAGAGGTCGTGGTTTAGGAAAAGATGCCACTGGAATTGCGGAGCCATTGAAAGTTGTTTTTAAGCAAGATAAAGAAGGGGTTTTCAATTTTTTGTTTATTATAGCTATGAGTTATTATTATTTAAATGATTCTAAATGATTCTTCTTCTTGTATTTTAATATAGATTGGAAAACAAAAAGATAATTTTGATTTTGCTTGGTGGGATCATGTGTATAATAAAGCTGCTAGTAATATTCAAGTTTCTCAAACATCAGAGGTAATTGATTTTTTTTAATTTATTTTGTTAGTTAAAGAAGTAATGAAAATAAATATTGATTCTTTTTTATTCAGGATATTTCTTGTCAAGTTAAACAATCATATTCAAGAGAGGATATCATTACAACTATAAAACCAAGTGAATCTCAAAAACCAAGTAAGAAGGTTTCTGAAACAAAAGTCTTGGGTTATTTTGTTCGAGCAAGGTTTTTATTTTTATTATTTTTATTTTATTATTTTGTATTTGATTAGATTTCAAAAATGATTCAATGAAAAAAAAAAAAAAAGTAAAGAAGGAGATGAAGATGAAGATGATCATTCTCATAATATTGATTATTCTTCTAAACTTAATGATGAAGAATTATTTAAAGCATGTGAAGGAAGGAGATTAGGACATCGTGGATCATATAAACAACTTGGAAAAGAAAAAAGACTTCAACTTCAAGAAACTGGAGAATTTTCACTCGAATCAACAACTACAACTACAACTACTACTACATCATCAACAACAACATCAACAACCCAAATATCAATAGTAACAAATAATTCATCAAAAAAAATTGAACAAGACATTGAAAATAAAATCTCAAAGAAGAGGAAAAGAGAAAAGAAAAATAAAGATGACAATGAAATTGAACAGATAAAAGAAATTGAAGAAAAAGAAGTTGGAGAAAAGGAAACTGAAGATGAAGAGATAGAAATAGAGAAAAAGAAGAAAAAGAAGGAGAAGAAAGAAAAGAAAGAAAAGAAGGAGAGTGTGAAACTAAAAGAACATAAGAAGGAAAAGGATGATGGTGAATCTCTTAAGACAAAAAAGAAGAAGAAACAACGAACTTCAGAAGAACCAGAAAAATAATTTTTGCTGCTTGTATACAAATTTTGTTTTTTTTTTTAGAAAGATAAAAATAATGGAAAAAAAAATTGGATTTGATTTTCAAAATTCACATTTATTATTATCATTGTACTTGTTGGGGTGCTCTTGCTCGTAAATCTAAGTTATGAAGTTGACGTCCAATTAAATACTTTTCGTCTCTAATTGATTGTTGCAATTGATTATACCAAGATTTGGTCTTTTTGACAAATTGGAATAGAACTATGACAAACAAAATACAAATATAAGAATAACGTTGGATCACATTACAAGTATGAATTGAGATGCCTGATTTATTTATTTATTTATTTATGAATTAATTAAAGATAATTGAAAGATAAACAAATCAATAAAAGGAGTATAGATGAGAAAAAATACCAAACAATGGTAAAATTCCAGAGGTAACAAAAATTGGGAAGGTGATAAATGATACAAGTAAAAAGATCAAAGGGAAAAAAATCTTTGATGAAATTTCATAAATGTTGATATTTTGAATACCATTGGCCATGATCTACATTTTATATTATAGTTAATAGATTGAAAAAAAAAGAAAGAGAAAAAGAAAAAGGAAATTGTACATTATTTACAAGTGTTTTGTAATATGAATCGTATCCATGAACAATTAAACGATATGTTAATTTGGTTTGAATGATTCCAAAAGCCCAATCCTACAAGTTTTTTTTTTTTTTAAAAAAAAAAAAAAAAATATTCATGAGAGAAAATTTTCATTACCTGAAGTAAAAAGAAAATTGCAGATTGATCAGTTCTAAGAGTGATAGGTTTTACAAGAACAACTTGGAAAAGAGTTCCAACGAGTGATGGGATAATAATTCCAGAAAATAAAAATAAATAACACATTTTGCAGAGCTAGAAAAGATTATTTAGAAGGAAAAGAAAAAAAGAAAATTGATTTAATTTCTGTTGAGAGGTACCAAATGGAAAAGAAAAAAAAAAAAAGAAAGAAAAAGAAAAAGAAAAATTACTGTAATAAATTGTTGATATAAAGCTGGGAAGAAATTGAAATTATGAGTAATGTCAAGAATCCAATTTACCACAAACACAACACAACAAATAATACACCAACCAATACCAAAGGTATATAATTCGTGAACTGGTCTTGCAAGGAAGAGACTAAAGAAAGCTCTTCCAGTTACAACTTTTGTTTTTTTTTAAAAAAAAGTTTTGAAAAAAAGAAAGCAGAGGAAAAAAAAAAGAAGAAAGAAAACTAACTTGGAATAAAAAGGAATCCCATATTAAAAATACCAGCGGTAATACACATTAAGAGAATTAATATCGTGACCTATCGAATGGTTTTTTTCATTAATAAATAAATAAATAAATAAATAAATAAATAAGCATACTCTTAATTTAAAATTAGGTGGGCAGTGAACTGTGATTTTGTTGTCATCATTTGGCTCTCTTTCATTGAAAAGATCTAAGGAATCAGAATTAGGAACTGAACAAGTAACGATTCCAGGAATCATCTCATCTTCATTCTCTTCTCCTAACATATAAGATGAAAGGCATAAAAAGTGACAAGCATAATGAAACCAAGTTGAAACAAGTTTCTTGAACACCTTTAACACATTTTGTGAGTAAAAAAAATGTTTAAGAAAAAGAAAAATAAATAATAATAAATAATAAATAATAAAAACCTCTCTGGGTTTGAATCTTTCAAGTGCAAAAGGAAGAACAATATGTATGACGAGCAAATCTACAGGTAATTCAGCAAGGGTATCACTTTTTTTTTAATTATTTGTTTTGTTTAGTTTTAATGTTATGAAAAAAAGGGATATAATGGGGAAAAAAAAAATGCCAACCTAAAAATCCAATTCAATGGAAGTAAATAAGGAAAGAGCAAGGAAGTAAGGCTAATGACTGCCCAAACAAGTACTATGATAATTAAATTATAAAGACAAGCAGAAACAAAAATTCTTCGAATGTGTCTTTTGATTGGGAGTTCGATCATTTCTCTCATTGGTTGAAAGGATGGATCATTTGGATTTCTTAAAAACCATAACACACCAGGACGAAATATTTCACGAAGTAAACCAACAAAAGCAGAAAGATAAAACATGTAAGTCATACCAGCAAACCTTTTTTTTGGAGGAAAAATATGAATTTTTTTTTTTTTAAAAAAAAAAAAAAAAGAAAATGTATCAAAATAAAATCGAAATAAAATGAAACCAGTGAACAAAAATTGCACTAAAAGGAGCATATTGAAAGAAAGAGTAATGACTTGCGAGTGTATCATTAAATAAGAGAAGGGTACAAATATCTAAGACACAGCCACACATCAAAGGAAACAAGCCAAGTTCGGTTGTAATTAAAATAGATACCTGGATTTTATTTAGTGTTTTTATTTGTTCGTTTTTTCTGAAAGATTGGAATGAAAAAAAACAATACCTTGAAGAATATAAAAAAGAAATTTGCAGTTTGGCGTAAAAATCGATTAAATGGGTTTTCTTGTGATTTCAAGAGTGCAGAAAGTCCCTTTTTATTTCATTTTTGTATTTTATTTTATTTGAAAATAAATATGAAAAAGATAAAAGAAAAAGAAACCAAGTAAATAAAAATAAAGACAGCAATAATTGAATATCCCACTCCTATTCTAGTTATTTTATTTACAATTCCAACAAGTAGGCTTTCCGTGATTTGTTCCTTGAAAAAAGAAAAATAAAAATATTTAATTGAATAAAAACAAATACAATACATAATGAAAAACAAAAAAACAAACTGGATTAGAAGAGATTTGTTCAGGTGTAGAATCTGGTGTGAAATTTGATTGAGATATATTTTCATAAATGTGTTCAAAAACTTGATTGATTTGTTGAACAACTACTCCACTAGGAACAAAGTGCTAAAAGCGATTGCAAATTAGGAAATGAATAAAAAAACAAATAAATGAAAAAAAAAAAAAAAACTTTAGTAGCCAAATCTCCAGTAATAAATGGTAAAAAAGCGAAACAGCCGAGAAAGACAGCATTGAATAATAAAACCCAAAAAATATTTTCAAATAAATTCATAATTGGACCTTTCAATCCAATTAATTCTTCAAAAGAGACATCTTCAGGTGCACCATCAAGGAATGCAGCCGCAAGTCCAAAACCTTCATTTTCTTGTCTATTTTGACGATTATTTTGATTTGCATTTTGGTTATTATTCCCAACATTTTGAAGATTATTAGCATTGTTATTTTCTTGAATATTTGGATTCAATTCCTGGGTTTTTTGGTTTTTTTTTTTTTTTTATTTTGCTTTGCTTAAAAAAAAATTAAAATAAAACCTCATTATCTGAAAATTCATCATCTGATGATTCAAAATGATCATTTTCATCTTCACTATCATCCTCTTCCTCTTCATCAATTTCCTCATGAAATTCGTTGATATCTAAAGAAATAATAAAAATTTCAATAACCAAAAAAAGTTCAATAACATAAGAAAGAATAAATATTTAGATACCATCCCAGCCTCTAAAATCTGGAAAGTTTTGATTTGGATTTGGATTTGGATTTGCGTTTGCGTTTGCATTTGCGTTTGGATTGAGGTTTTGATTTTGATTTTGATTCAAATTTTGCATTGGGTTAAGTCCCCGATTTTGTTGAGGTCTTGCAACCTATTATTTTTTTTTAAAAAAAATAGAGTTGATGACCATGAATTTAAAAAGAGAGAAAGAAAAAAAAAAGAAAGAACTTGTTCTCGAAGTACAGTGTTTGAAACAACATAATCCCTTAAAGCCATAATACCAAGAAATAAAACAATTACTGAAGCAGAAATTATTGCACCTTCAAAACAATCAGATACAATTGAACTAAATTGAATTGAATTAGATATGATCAAGAAAAAGAAGAAGAAAAGAAAAAGGAAGAAAAAGTACCCAACAGAAAGCGAATTTTCATAAGAGTGACTAAAGTACAAATTCCAAATTTGAGTCGTTGAAAATGGGACAAATACAACCCATGTCAAAAAAACAAGTATGTATCGTAACCAAAGTTTTGTAATCATAACCATTTTTCGAAATGCTCCAACAATAAAAACTGACTTTGGTAAAGTAGGTGGCATGGAATCATCATATACTATAATTTGAAAAATTTTGACATAAGTTTATTTCCAATTGTTCCATTCATAATTTTGTTTCTTTTTGCTCTTTTTTCTTTTTTTCTTGAAAGAAAAAGGAAGAAAAAAAATAATACTTGGAGAAAATGAAAATGGGTGATTGCAAAGTTCACAAAATTTCTTTTTACTATGTTGGAGCCATTGGACAAGACTTTAAGAAATCATATTTGTTTTATTATTTAATTACAAAAAAAAGAAGAACAAGAATAAGAAAATTATTACCAATCCTGATGAATATATTTTATGCTTCCACTACACAAACAAGGATAAAATAATGGGTTATCAGGAGTTCCTTCACAGCGACAAACCCTGCAAATATTTTCTAACAAAGCGCAAAAAAAAATAATAATAAGAATTAGAAAATTAAGTCAAATACAAATTATAGAACAATAAATTCATTCTTCTTTGAAATGTTAAAACTACATTCATTTTTAAATGTTAAAAAAGCTAGCCAAAGGCAAATAAGAAAAGAAAAAGAAAAAGAAAAAGAAAAAGAAAATTGGTTTTTCATTAAAACAAAAACTTTAAAATAAAATAAAATATTGACAAATTGTATTTTTTGAATTCAAATTTTTTAAATTTCAGAGCGTATTAAATGAATGTAGAATATAAGAAAAGTCGGTAGTTTTTAATAATATGTTATGCATAAAGGCAAAAAGAAAAAGTGGATGAGGGAAATGCAAGACTTACCAGTGTCCTCCATGTTTTTTTTTTAAAAAAAAAAATGGCTTCTTTTTTTTTTTTTTTTTTTTTTTTTTTTTTTTTTTTTTT
>Ga0209960_1003436_pt1 | contig 13639 bp, 17 predicted proteins | sample ThiBiot_500_plan_2_FD_183947 | JGI IMG/M metagenome (GOLD analysis project Ga0209960, IMG submission 183947) | Wastewater bioreactor microbial communities from Cape Town, South Africa - Thiocy_expt_500_plan (SPAdes) | ecosystem: Engineered > Bioreactor > Thiocyanate-remediating >... | reverse complement strand
AAAAATAATTTCCTTATTTTTTTTTTTTTTTTTTTTTTTTGAAAATGTATGAATTAGAATTGAAAAAACTCGTTTGAAAGTGAATTGAATTGAATTAAAGAATTAAAAGAATTAAAAGAATTAGAGATGAGAAGAAGAGTTTGAATTGAATGAAATAGAAAAAAGTGGGAGTCTTTTTTTTTAAAAAAAAAACTGAGAAATGAAAATTAACAAATGATAACCTTTTTTGAATTCAAAGCTTTCCTTTATTCATTCATTCATTTCTTGAGAAAGGTTTATTAATTTATTAATAAAAGTAGGATAGGAATATATATTTATATTTGAAAAATGGCTGGTCAAGTTCTTTTCCTTTATGGCTCTCAAACAGGGATTGCTGAAAGTATTTGCAAAGGATTAAGTACAGAAGCTGAAAAGAAAGGATATGTTCAAACTTGTCAAGTTATGGATCACTTCCAAAAGGTATCTATTTCTTTTAAAATTTTTATTCTATACCAACTTAATAAACAATATTTTTGTTTTTTAAAAAAGGAAACATTTCAAGAATTTGTAAATTCAAAAGTTGTAGTTATGGTTTGTTCAACAACTGGAGATGGAGAAATCCCTGATAATGCTATCAAATTTTTTAGAGCTTTAAAACTTAAATCAAATCCAAAAGATCTTCTTCAAAATGTCAATTTTACGATGCTTGGTAAGTAATCATTTTGATCAATTCAATTAAAAATTTTAATTTTGTTCATTACTTTTAGCTCTTGGTGATACAAATTATAGTGATTTTTGTCAAGGTGGAAAGAAAATATCTCAAAGAATTCTTGAACTTGGAGCAAAAGAATTTTATCCAAGAGGATATGCAGATGATGGAACAGGGTTAATTTTAGCTTATTTTATTTTAATTTATTTTAATTTTTCTCCTTCAAAAAAAAAAAAATTCTTTTGACAAATTTTTTTCTTTTTCTTCTTTTTTTTCTTTTTTTTAAATTTCTTAGTCTTGATGTTGTTGTAGAACCTTGGATCGAAAATCTTTGGGGACCACTTGCTGATATTTGTTCAAAAATATATCCAAATGGAGTTCAAAGTGAAGGTCAAAATGGAGTTGTTGAAAATGGAAAAATTGAGAATGGAACCGAAAAAGTTACTGAAGATTTAAAGAAATTAGAAGTGAATGATGAACAAAAATTAACTCCCAAGAAAGTGACAGAAGTAAAATCTAGATTAATAATTAATATTCCTGAACAACAAGAAGTTTTAAAAGGAATCCCTAAAGTCCCAGATTCTTTTATTAAAGTATGTTTTTTTTTAAAAAAAAGAAAAATAAAAGAATAATAATAATAATAATAATAATAATAATAATAATAATAGGTAAAATATCACGAAAATGAAACAAGAGATCCTGTTGATGCTCACAAAATTTTATATTCTTCTTCTACTGATGAACCATATTCTATAACTTCTCCTTTTCCAGCTAAAGTACATTCTATAGAATGTTTAACGAGTGAAGATGCTGTGAAAAGAACTTTAAGTATTGAACTTGTATTTTTTTTTTTCGAAAAACCTTCTTTTTTGACCTTTTAAAAAACTAATCTAAATTATAATTTTGAAAAACAAGGATATCTCTGGTTCAAATATGTCGTACGTTCCTGGTGATTCTTTTGGATTTGTTTGTCCTAATAATGAATCTGAAGTTAAATCTTTAATTCAAAGACTTAATCTTGAACCAAATGCTGTATTGACTCTTGAAACAGAATCTAATCAAGGTATTTGATTATCCTAATTATTATTTGATTTTTTTATTGTTATCTTTTTTTAAAAAAAAAAATTCTGAATTTCTGAAATGAATTTTCTTTTTTTTCTCTCAATTTCTTCCTTAGAATTACCAAAAAATTTTAAAAAAACATGTTCCGTATTTGAATGTCTTAGTTATTTTATTAATGTCACAACTCTAACTAAGAAAATATTATTACGTGTCATGGCGGAATATACTTCAGATGCAAATGAGAAATATACTTTACTCTATTTAATGAGTAGAGCAGGAGGAAATGAATTTCAAAATTTAAGACAACAAGATCCTTCAGTTTTGGAATTATTGAATCGATTCCCAAGTTGTGCTCTTCCATTGGAGAGATTGTTAGAAAATACATTACCTCTTCAACCAAGATATTATTCAGTTTGTAACTCTCCACAATTTTCTCAATATCCACGCTTTGCATTTAATATTATAACATATGAAACACCATCAAATTATACTAAAGAAGGATTATGTACAAATTGGTTAAATAATCTTTATGGAAAAGATCTTCAAAGGTAAATTTTTTTTTTAAAAAAAAAAAAGAACTTTATTTCATCAATATTTTTTTTTAAAAAAAAATTAGATCACAAGGAAAAATCTCTTCAAGTGACTTTCAACCAATTCCAATTTTTCATAAAGCTACTACAGATTTTTGTTTACCAGAAGATCCTTCAATTCCTCTCATATTCATTGGTCCAGGAACTGGAGTAACACCCTTTATCGGATTTTTACAACATAGAAAAATTCAAAAATTAGAAAATCCTAACCAAAATTTTGCAAGTACTTGGTTATTTTATGGTTGTAGAGATCGAACAAAGGATTATTTGTATAAAGAAGAAATAGAAGGATTTGAAAAGGATGGACTCTTAAATCGTTTAAGTGTCACTTATTCTCGTGAAACAACTACTGATCCTGGTTTGAAATATGTTCATCAACTTATGAGAGTTCATTCAACAGAGATTTATGAATTACTTATGAAACAAAATGCGATTTTGTATGTTTGTGGGTAAGATTTTTTCTTTCTCAATTTTTTTTTTAAAATTCTAACTTAAATCTCACAATGAATAGTGATGCTAAAGGAATGTCTCAAGATGTTAATCTTGCTTTAGAAGATATTCTTTGTTCAGGTGGAATGGAAAGTGCAGCTGCTAAGAAGCAATTAATAGATTGGTCTGAAGAAAGAAGAATTAGAAGAGACATTTGGGCTTAAAAAAAAAAGAAAAAAGAAAAAAAAAAGTAAGTGTCATAGAAATCATTGTAAAGAATCAAAAATATTAAATTAAAATAAAAATGATTTATTGAAATTATAAATTATAACTCTTTTCTATTGTTTTTAATTGATTGAGATTGTTGTTTATTTCCAGCTTGATCAATTGATTGAATCTCTCATAAGCAGCTTCTTTTCCTTTTGCATTTTTCCCGTTTTCATCATTTTTTTTTTAATCTTTTCGAACATCAAATTGATGGAATCAAGTCTTTTTTTAAAAAAAAAGAACAAGAACAATAAAAAATAAAGAAATATTTCAAAATCATAAAGAAAGAAGAAAATCATTGAAGTTGTTTCACTTATTCATCAATTTTAAAGCTTTGATTGCTTTGTTGGCAATGATTATAAATTACTTTTTCATGTGAAAAATAAAAACACAAAAAAAAATTTTTTTTTTCTTTTTTCTATCTTTGTTTGTTCCCCTTTCATTCTTTTTTTCATTTCTAAATTCTAATTATAAAAGACAAAACAAGACGCACTCCTCAAATTCTTCATTAATTGAATGAACTTTGAATTACTTTTTTGAATTATTGTTTTTACTTTTTCTTTATTCTTGTTATTTCTGAAGCCTTTTTGTGTTTGCTTTTTATTCTTTTTTTTATTTTTGTTTTTTTCTCTTTTTGTTTACTTATTGTGTGAATTAATTCCTTTTATCATCAATTCAATCATTTGCATTTATCCTTGTCTTTTAGAAAAATAATCATAATTAAATTGATTGTTAATTGAAGTTATTTCATTCTTTTCTTTCTAAATTTTTTTAATTTTTTTGATGAATCTTTTTTTTTGAACTTTTTCCATCAAATATTCGAATTAACTTTAATTTGATCCAAATTCCTTTGATTCACGTTTTTTTAAAAATTTTTGATTTTTTTATTTTTTCTTTTTCTTTTCTTTCTTTTTCTCTCTTCATTACCAATAAACCTTTTAACATTTTTATAAAATTAATTCGAAAATAGAATGGAGCAATTCAATTACTACAGAAAACAAACTGAGAAAGAACTCGATAAAATTGGTTTGTTTTATTTTTTTTAAAAAAATTCAAAATATTTGAAATTTTAATTTTTAAATAAAATAATAGCCATCCTCAATGACATTGAAAAAAAAACTGGAGTCCCTAAATTCTATTTAGTTTCAGGAGTTCTTGGTGTTGGAATTATTTTAGTTTTCTTAAACTTTGCAGCCAGTTTTGTTACGTATGACTTATTTTTATTTTACTTTAATTGTTATTTTATTATTATTATTTGAAATATTGAAATAAATGCAAAAAAATAAATAGTAACTTGGTTGGCTTTGTCTACCCAGCTTATGCTTCTTTTAAAGCTCTTGAAAGTTCAGGAAAAGATGATGACACACTTTGGTATTGAATTCTTTTCTTTTTTCTTTTTTTGTCCAATTTTGTTTTTCTACATTCATTAATTTCATTCATTAATTTCACTCTAGGTTAACCTATTGGGTTGTATATGCTTTCTTTAATGTTCTTGAATATTTCTCTGATTGGCTCCTTTTCTGGTTTTCTTTTTTCATCCAAATATTTTACAATTATCAAATCTAAATCTAACTTTTTCAAAAAAACAAAAAAGGCTTCCTTTCTATTTCTTCTTTAAACTTTGTTTCCTTGTATACCTTTTCCACCCTCAAACCAAAGGAGCTCTCTTCATTTACAATTCATTTATTCGTCAATTCCTTTCCAAACATGAAAGAATCATTGATGAAAAGACTCGTCAATATACTGATCAAGCCACAAAAAAAGTTCAAGAAACTCTTGATTCAAATCCCACTGCTAAACTTGCTGCTAACATGGGAACTGCAATGGCCAATGATGCATTGAAAAATATGACTGAACACTCTGAATAAAATAATTGTTGTTGTTGTTGTTTATTTTACAATATGTTACATATTTTCACTTCTCTTTTCGTACATCCAATCATCATCTTCAAGATTTTGAACTTTACTCCGAAGTGAATCCAAAATTTCTTTGTTTTTTCCTAAGTAAAACGAATAGAATAAGAATAAAATGTTAGAAATTTGTAAAATTAAGACAGAAATGGTGATTTCAACCTTTCATTACTAATTCTTGAACCTCTTCCATTGTTTGAACTTCGTCTGCAAGGTCAGTTAATAGTTTTGAGCTATATTGAGATATCATTAAGAAAGAAAAAACAAACAAAGGAACATCAAAGTAATTCTGAATTACCGTTGGTTGAATGAAAGGCTCTTTTCAGGTGTTATTTGGTGAAAGAGAATCGATTCATCATTAAAAAGTTCTTCTGTTTTTGAAGGAGTTTTAAATAATAGTCTCCTTGTCCGACTTGTTTGAGGTGTGGAATTCATTTAAAAAAATAAAAGAATTTTAAAAGAAGAACAATTTAACAATAAGAAATTGAATGAATTGAATGAAGAATAATATATGAAGAAGAGAAATGAATTGAAGGAACGAAGAAGAGGAAAACGAAATGAGAAAACCGTTATTTTCCAAAGAAAAGAAAAAACAAACAAAACAAAAATCAAACAAAAAAATGGCCAACAAGATGACTTTGAGTTCTTGAACTTTGACTTTTTTTACTTTAGTTTTTGCCAAATTTTAAAATTCATGAGCTCAGCATTTTTTTTATTCCTTTCTTTCTCTCCCAAAGAACTATAAATACTTGCTTCTTTTTCTTCTTTTTTCTTCTTTTTCTTCTTTACACTTTCTTTTTTTTCGACCTAGGAGGTATTTTTTTTTTTTTTTTTTTTTTTTTTTTTTTTTTTTTTTTTTTTTTTTTTTTTTTTTTTTTTTTTTTGAAACAATAGATCTATAGATCTAATTAGAATTTGAACCATTAACAATATCCTGAATAAAAAATAGGTCGAAAGAAGTTGAGGATTCTGCAAGTTGTCTTGGCTTGACTTAGTTTATTTTGCAAATTCCCATATTCTTGGACTAATTTGATCTTCTTCTCTTAGTGGAACTCTTGAGGATCCTCTTTGCTTTTCAATCGCCTCTCTCTTTTTCATTTCCTCCAAAATTTCGAGTTCAAAAATTTTTACATCTTTTTCAAATTGCTCTTTTTCTTCTGGACTCAAACCACTTTGGTCTATATAAGTTTTTAGTTGGTCCATGTCCAATCTTTCTTTGTCATCCACGATTTTGGTTGGGGGCTTTGGATGGACCACATCATTCCCTAAGCTGATAATTTTAGTCGTGAGGACCTCGTCATGTGGATGACTCTGTTTTCGGTTCCTCATGAAGACCGTCAAAGTCCTGAGCATTAAGAGCGAATGTTCTTGGAAAAGCTTAGACATTTTCTATTAGGAACGAAGAAGAAGGTTTTTTTTTTTCTTAATTCTTTAAACTTTTTAAAATTCAATTTCTCAATTTCTTTTTTCTGTTTCTATTAGAATGTTTGCCTTCTCTTTCCCTTTGAATGCTTTAAGAGGATCACCTTTTGGACTTTTCCTTCTTATTTTTGACTTTCTGACAAAGTTTGGATGTCTTTGCGCCTGTCTCATTATCATTCTTCTCTTTGTATTCGCAAAATGAAAAATAAAATCAGACCCCAAAAAAAAAGATTTTTAATTTATTCAAAGTTTTATTTTTATTTCCATGCATACGAAATACAAAACTTAAATTTGGTGTTTTAATATCATGTTTGTATGTTTACTTGGGAGAAAAAAAAAAAAAAAAAGCTGACTCAAGGAAATTTTCTTTCTTTATAAAATGGCTTCGTATTTCTTGAAACTTCAACCAGTCGAACAGCAACTCCTTTAATGTTTTTTTTCTTTTTTCTTTTATCTTTTATCTTCTTTCTTCTTTTTCTTTTTTCTTTTTTTTTCTCCCAAGTCAACAGAGGTAACTATTTATTGATTCATTTTCATTTGATTGCGTGTTAACTTTGTTTGAAGTAATCTTCATTCAATATTCTTCGTTTACAACATCAATTACAGTCTCATTATTCTTCTATTTCTTTTTTCTTCTTGTTTTTGTTTTTTGTTTCTGATTGGTTGATTTTCATTTTTCTGGTTGTTGATTGGTCAAAAAAAGAAAAAAACATGGCGAAAATTTTCATCTTTCTCTTTTTCTTGCGCAATCCATTCTTGCAACAAAGAACAAACATTAAAAGGAACACCAACTTTTTTTAAAAAACTCTTCAATTTCTAGTTTATTAGTTTATCGGTTTTATTCTTTTCTTCAATTTCTGTCTCATTTTTTCAAAAAGTTCCCTTTTTGTTTTTTTGAAGAAAAAAAAGTCATTGAATTGAAATTGAAAAAACATGAACATGATATCAAATTAGAATGATAATGAGATTTAGAATGAAGACTAGAATTAAGATTCAAATTGTGATTGCTCTCTTATTTTTCTGATGTCTTGAAAATTTGAAGTTTGTTTCTCAATTCCCAATTAAATTATTGCTATCTTTATTTTATTGTAGGAAAAAATCAACAAAATCAAAGATGTCAACGAGGACAATGAGAAGGTTAAATGAAGATAAGTTCTTAAATGAACTATCGATGAAGAATGAGGAAGAACAAAGTGATAGTGAAGAAGATGAAGTGATAGAAACAAGGAAACCAAAATATTCATTTTCTATGGTACAAAAAAAAATTTCTTTTGAAGGATAATGAAGATTCAGAAAACTAATCATCAAAACTAATTTAGCTTGATAGTGAAAATGGAATGGATGATGATAATGATGATGATGATGAAAATGATGTGGTAAAATTTAAGATTTTAAAATTGAAATAATCAGATAATCAAATAATGAAATCTTAAGGAGAGTGGAAATTCAAAGAAAAAGAAGAAGAAGAAAGGAAAGAAAGCACAAAATAAAAGTCAAGAACCAACTAAACAATCTTCTCCTCCACCTCCTCCTGCTACTAATACTAAAGGAAAAGGAAAGAAGAAAGCAAATGGAAAAGGAAAAGATGAAATTGATCAAGCAATTGAAGAAATTAATGAAAAGTAACATATTCTTTGATATTAAGAGATCTTTTCCAATCATACTCTTCATCACAATAATTACAATAATCATTTTTTTTTTTTTTTAGATATGGAGTTGTACAATCAAAAGGAAAAGAAAAAGAGAAACAACCTGAAAAAACAATTGATACTATCAGTCAAAATCTCTTTGCAATAGACCCTAAAAATTTTGACCCCAACAATGAATTGAAAAAAATTTTTGGTTCAAAAATTGTATGATACTTACAATTCCTTTTCTTTCTTTCTTTTTTTCACTAAATTTTCAAAATAAATAAAAAAAATGATAGATTGCTTCTGAAACAAAGAAAAAGACTCATAGCTCAAGGTTTTTTCTTTTTTTTTTTAAAAAAAAAAAATCTGGTCACCATAACTTATTTTCATTCATTCATTTTAAGATTACAGACAAAGAAAGTATATTTAGTTTCACCACACGATAATTGGCCTCCTGTTGATAAAACAGGATTTTCAATGGATACTATTGGAAATGATAAAGGTTTGGAAAATAGAAAATATTTAAAGGATTATTTTTCAAAAATGAGAAAGGAAAAAAAAAAATTTTTTTTAGGGGTAACTTCTTTCAGGTTTATTCATTCAAGGACTTATCAAGAAGTTCAATTTCAATTTTTGGATAATGTTGATAGTTTTGACCCAAATAGAATTACTCATTTACTTCAAATGGTTCCTTTTTATTTATTTTTTCAAGAAAACATAAAGAAAAGAAATCAATCTTCAAAAACATGTATAACTTTAGTATCCTTATCATATTGATTCACTTTTAACATTATCAGAAGTCTGTAAACAATCTGGTGATGCTCCTTTTGCAGCTGAATTAGTTGGTTTGAATTTTTTTCTTCCTCTTTTTTTCTCTATTCAATTTCTTAATAATTAAAATTAAACCAATAAATTAGAAAGAGCACTTTTTGCTTTTGAAAAAACTTTTCATCCTTTATTTAATTTTTCAAATGGAAAATGTCGACTTCCCTTTAAACAAATGGAAAATAGATCTTTTTATTTAGCAGTTTTTAGACATATTCAATTTGTTTCAAGAAAAGGTTGTTGGAGAACTGCTTTAGAATTTATTAAATTACTCTTTAGGTTTTTTTTTATTTTTTTCTTTTTCTTTTTCTTTCCTTTCTTGAAACTGTCGAAAATATAAATCATTTTATAGTCTTGATCCTATTCATGATTCTTATGGAATGTTTTTAATGTTGGATTTCTATGCCCTTAGAAGTCATGAAGTAGAATATTTATTTAATGTATTTGAAGAACTCAATGAACAAAAGTCATGGAATAATTATCCCAATTGTCTATTTTCATATGCCTTAACAAATTTCCTTCTTGAATCAAAAAATAAGGTAAATTTAATTTGAGACTTGATCAAAACTCAAAAAAATTATTTTTTTAATGATTCAAAATAATTAGAAATCTCATGAAAAAAGTCAAGAATTATTATTGGATGCATTCTTAAAGTTCCCAAACTTAATTTCTCTTTTATGTGAATTTTGTTCAACAACTGTAGTTGGAAAGCATCCATTGATCGAAAAGCCAAAGTTCCATTTTATTTTATTTCATTTTTCTGATTGCTTTATTTTCTTTCTTTCACTTTCTTTTTTCTTTTTTCTTTTTTCTTCTTCTTTTTCTTTCTTGATTAAATCTTGAAAATTGAAATAGTGAGATGAATGAATCAGAAGAAAATGTTCAATTATTACTAAATTTATTTGTTGAGAGAAATAATTCTCTTTGGAAAGAACCCGATACCTTGGAATGGTGGAGAAAAGTTGCACAAAATGCCATTCAACTCATGGAAAAAGGAGATCCAAGAGTTGAGACTTACTTGGCACTTAGAAAATCAAATTATAATGAACTTTCTCTCAATATTTATAGACATGTAATTGTTTCAGGTATTTTTTACATTTTTCTATTTTCTTTTTATTTCCTTCAGAAAAAAAAAAAAAAATTCTTTCTTCTTAAAACAATAGAATTTGATAAAGTGAGTGCATTACTTCCAAGATCAATTAGAACTTCACCTATTCATATGTATGATCCTTTACCTCCCCCTGATTCAGTTGCAGACTATAAACGTCCTCCAAAACCTGTACTATTTCATTCTTACGATTATTTTCAAAATAATAATAACAATCATTATAATAATTAAAGGTTGTTACACCCAACAATCCTTATGAAAATGATTCCTTGGTCAGTGCATTTTTAAGATCTCTACTCCCTTGGGTAGAGAGTGGACAAGTAATTTTTTTTTTTTTTCTTCCAAGTGAAAAGAATTGGAAACACATAACATTAAAATAGGTTCCTCCTCCAAATGTCCTTCAAGCTTTTCGAGATTTACATTTAAGAGGTCAAATTGAAAATCGAAATCGAAACCAAAACCAAAATCAAAATCAAGATCAAGACCAAGATCAAAATGAAGTCCAAGATCAAAATTTAAATAATGATTTAAACCCTGATGAAAATCAAAATGTTGAATAGAAATAGAAAAAACGAACTTTTTTTTTTCCTTCTTGATTTATTGCAAAAAATTCAAACAAACAATACATCTCTCCCTCTCTCATCCATAAAGTGCTTTCAATTCTTGAAGACTTGGTCTAAAGTTTGATTGAGTGTTAGTCACATTTTTTATATAAAAAAGAAGAAGAAAAAAGAAGAAAAAGAGAAAAAAAAAAAGTACTTTCTGGAGTCAGGTTTTGAATCTGAGAATTTTTCTTTTGAATCAGATTTTTCATCTTTGTCTATTTTATAAAATAGATTTAATTTTTTTTGTTTCTTTTTCAATAAATAAATAAATTGATGAAAAAAAAAAAGGAATTAAATCAAAACCTTTTTCACTCTTTCTATCTTTCTCTCTTTCACGGCTACGACTCCTTTTTTTATCCTTCTTATCTGGACTTTCTTTTCTAATTCTTGAATCAGTATCTTTTCTTTTTTCCCTCTCTTTTTCTTTTTGTCTCTCCTTCTCTCTTTCCCTTTCTCTCTCTTTTTCTCTTCTTTCTCTCTCTCTATCTCTCTCTCGATCAATACTATTGCTTCGATCTCTATCTCTATAACGTTCATTTACTCTTTCTCTTGATCTTCCTCTATTTCGATAAGGTGCCTCATTTAGACGATATGACTTTCTTGGAGGACTTCTACTTCTATAACGACCTCTACTTCTACTCCTACTTCTACTTCGGCTTCGGCTTCTAGATTTTTTAGCCTCTCTATAATATCATCATAGTTTTTTGTTAAATTGTTAAATTGTTTTCAAAAAATAAAAATAAATTAAAACAATAAAAATTTACCTTTCTTCCTCTTTTTCATATTCTTTAATTGTCTCTTCTATTTTTTTCATAATGGGAATTGGAATTGGAGGTAAGGTTGTTGAATAATATTTTTTATGTAAGAGAAGCTCTTTAACAAACTGAGAAACAGTTCTAAGTTGAAAAAAAGAAAGAAAAAATGATGTCAATAAATAAAAATAAAAAAATAAAAAGAGGTAACGAATAACGAACTCTTACATTGGATTAGCATTTCCACATCTAACTTTTACTGATGTAGTATCATAAAAAAAGTCCTCAAACCATTCTAAAAGTTTTCCAGGTGGGTAAGTATATCTTAAATAAAGAAAACCCATACATTTGATAAGGCTATTATGATTTTTAAAAAAAAATTATTTTTTTGGCAAAGAAAAGAATAAAAATAAAAACAACTTTGATTTATGCTTTACAATACGATCCATTTGTTTCACACTTAATCTCATAGTCCAAAGTTTGAATAATAAACAAAAAGCTGAAGAGACTGTATGAGTTCCAGGAATAAAAGGTTCTAAAAGGTGTATGATTTTTAATTTCAATTTTCAATTTTAAAATTTAAAAATCAATGTGAAAAGAAAAGAAAAAAATTACCAAGGTGTTCTACTCTTTCAACAATTTCATCCATAACCTCTTCATATGTTTTAAGAATCCTAAAATTCAAAATGAATTAAAAAAAAAAAAAAAAAAAAAAAAAAAAAAAAAAGTTTAGAATATTCTAAAAAATTGAAAAATTTATATATTTAACATTATTTTTTTCTGCTTTTAGAGGGGTTACCATAATTTTTTTATAAAATATTTTCGTTCAAATTTGATGAAATCCATCTTTTTGTGTTCATGATATTTCTAACTTTTTATTAACAAAGAAGAAAAGAAAAAAAGAAAGAGAAACAAAAAAGCAAAGATAGAAAGAAAGTAGGATAGAAAGTAAAAACAAGCAGAATAATTCAAAAAAAAAAGAAAAAAAAACTTTTACATTAGATTTTTAAAATATTGTGAAGATGAGACATTCTGATACAGAATCTCATTAAAGTTCATTGTTTCTTGATTTCCAACATAAGGAAGTACTTCTTTCATTGTTCCTTTTATCTGTTATATTTAATTTACATTTTAGTGTCTAAACAAATAACTAAACAATAAATTCAATGATTTCACAAATCTTATACAATTCAACAATTAATCTTAATCAAATCCATTAATTTCAAAACTAAAAAAATGATTATGCTTCAAATTCAAATAATAATCCTCAATAATAATCCATTTCAACATTTCAATTAATTAAACAATTCCAAACAAACTAATCCATCATTTTCAAAGTTCAAATTGAATCTATTTACAAACTGAAAATTGATGAAACTCTTAATGCCAAAAGTTAATCTAAAAAGCGCCTTTTGTAAAAAATTTGTAAAACTAAAATCCAACATAAAAACTTTGTGAATCCAATCTCAAAATTTAGCAATATTAATCCTCGCACATAAATAAATTGAAACTGAAATCTCTTTAAGTATTGGGGTATTGGAGTATTCGAATATTGGATCTTGAAGAGGATTAAGAGTTGGATTGTGGATTGATGAGAGAGGAGCACTAACGATCAAAGCATAATGCAATAAAGCGGATGGAAAGTTCGAGAAGCCATATTTTTTCGATGCCGACATAATTAAAAAAAATCCCAGACAGAGAAAAAAAAAAACAATCTCGACAGACCCCTTTTTTTACTTTTTTCTTTTTTTCTTTTGAATTCCCCTTTTTTTTCGCGCCCAAAAAGAAAAATTAATCAAAAACAAACAAAATAATAAAAACTCTCCGATCACGTTTCACAAATAGTAAAATGATGTCACTTTTTTACAATTTGAACGAATCGGGTGAGACTGTCCATTCATATCGGAGATTCCACAAGCAACACACCACTATTTTCTGTTGTCATTTTTTTTTTGACTTTGTGCTTTTTTTTTGTTTGCTGAACAATCTCCAGATTCACTTCCGTGTTGTAAGAAAGAAAGAAAAAAATCACAAAAGCCAAGTCTTTTTCTTAATTATAATTTTTTTTGCCAAACCCTTTTTTTTTTTCTTGTTCTTTTTGGTTTCAATTTTTACATTATGATTTTTTTTTTAATTTTGCCTTTTGTAAAAAGTTGAGGCAGGGAAAAGAAAAGAAAAAAGAAAATTTCCAATTGAAAAACAGAAAGAAAAAAAAAATAATTTTTTACATAAGCAGGTCTCCAAAAGGTTAGTAAGAAAAATAAAATCATAAATAAAACCTCCGGTCTGGACCGATTACACAAAAATTAGGGGTTTAAAAGGGAACAAGTCAGATGAGAATTGTCTATAA
>Ga0209960_1003434_pt1 | contig 13647 bp, 8 predicted proteins | sample ThiBiot_500_plan_2_FD_183947 | JGI IMG/M metagenome (GOLD analysis project Ga0209960, IMG submission 183947) | Wastewater bioreactor microbial communities from Cape Town, South Africa - Thiocy_expt_500_plan (SPAdes) | ecosystem: Engineered > Bioreactor > Thiocyanate-remediating >... | reverse complement strand
CGGTGACGAATCCGTTTCTGCAGTCGCAATCTTCGACAAAAAGAGAGCAAAACTCTTAAAAACAACAGTCGATAATTATTTTTGTAAATACGTTACCTAAGTGACAAAAACTAAATTGAAACAAAAACGGTAAACTGTCGGAGCCCAAAAACGGGACTGAATTCGCTGTTAACCAATTTTCGTGTTTTTCTTCGCGAAAAGGGTCTAGCAACAGTTTCTTCTCTCAACAATTAAACTATTAGTACCACCTCTGTAACGACCAGACCTCAAATGAACACCTCCCAACTGTTATCAATACTAGAATCGAATAGCATCTCAAAGGTGCCCTCGTTATTTCAGCTGACTTTATCGAGCATTTCAAAATTGTCCCTCTGGACTCATTATCAGGACGTTCCTGAATCCGCTGTGCCTTGCTTGTTGCAAAAAATTAAACTTTCAAGTAATATTTTAATTTTTTACATTATTCACTTATCTTTCTGAAACATTTTTCAGATTTCGATTTGGATTTGTTACCAAATCTTTTACCTGCATCCATACAACAGTTAGACCTCACTGGGTATCATAATTTGACGGAAGACACATTATTGGGGATAGTTAATAAGGTAACCTTAAAATTCTATTGAAGAAGGCAACTTATTTAATTCTTTATTATTAAATCATTGACTAAAATTGTACTTTCTGATCCTGACCCTTTATTTTTATTTAGTGCTTTGCGCTCAAGCAGCTTGTGCTTACCCATGCTCCAATAATTACGGAGAGCGTACTTCCAACAATATTATGGTGAGATTAGTTTTTTTTTTTCTGTAATTAGAATTGAATTTTTTACAGGCACTTGCCCGATCTTCTTTCTTTGAGCTTAGGCGCTGGAGTAAGCTCGCTAGCGATGCTGGAAAACGTTCAAACGCCGATTAAATTATTACATCTCGAAATTAACTCCGCATTAATGGGCGATATGTGGCTCGAACGATTGCGCTACTTACCCGAGTTGATGTACTTCATATTATTCGACTGACAATCGTTACAAAACTAATAGATTTTATTAGTTCGTTGAAGTTGAGAAATGTACCAGTCCCAAAGAGCCAACAAATCACTTACACGTTGCCGCCCAATCTCACCAGTGTTAACATTACCACGTGCTATAAACTGGGTACCGCGCAAGAATTCAATTTATTCGCCTTTTTCTTGGGAAACGCCCCCAAATTACAAGAGTTTGTTTTCGGGGAGGACAATTTTCAGGTCGACGAAATTGGCCCAATCGTGTAAGTAAACATAATGATTAACTGTTTATTAAATAATTATAACTCTATATGTTAGAGCAAAAGATTTGAGAGTATTGCGAGCAAAATCTGAAATATGTTTGTCACAAGCAGTGGTTGATGCCATCAATGACACGTGTCAACAATTGGAAGAAGTGTCGGGACATTTTTCGTTAAAGATATCGGTAACCGAAAGAAAGCGCATCGGATATGTTAAATTTGACAACCTTAACGTGTCTTTCTGCATTACAAACACAAAGTTACAAGTGGACTACCCGGGTATTACACTGGAAAATATTTGGAAAGAAAACCCAATCGAGTTAAAAGCAGGCCATTTTACGGCTTTTCCCACTGAGCCATGCCATTCTTTGAAGAAATTCGAGATGAGCTTCGGTTCAATCGATGTAGGAAGGTTGTTTCAAATATTTCCAAATTTGGAAAAGCTTTCACTTGGCTCAAGAACTGTTGTCAAGTTAGAACAACAGGTCAAAGATTGTTCTCTAATTCGTCTGCCGAGTTTGAGGCAATTGCGTTTAGAAGGCGAAGTTCAAAGCGGAGCACTGTACCGGATGGCAGCATCACAATCACTCAAAAAAGTCCATTTAATTCTTAATAAGATAGAAAAATTGAACGAAAAAGTCTTGCATCTAGACACAGTACTCAAAATATTTCCGATCGTGGAACGTCTTGACATTCGAACCGTTGGAAATGGATTTAAAAGTACAATCACGAATGATGTTAGTGAGCTTGGAACAGTAGCCGCGAATGATCATCCGTTGCGAGAGCTGTCATTTCATAACTATCCAGTGAGCTGGGAGGGACGTTGGCCTCAGCAACTTCATAAAATAGATTTCAATCGCTACAAGCAACTGCAATCGTTATCATTTCACAAATTCCAATTAGGCACCGACGTAATTTTGAATACTGGCTTACGCATGTTGGATGTACTCAATGAAACTTATGTACACAAAGAATCGTTTAAACTCCCTCCAACATTGTACCATCTCTCATGGAACTCACCTCTCATGCAAGATGAAGTTTTTTCAGCGATTTCCACTTTGAAGAATTTAAGTACAGTAAACATGCCGCCGGATTTGGAACACCGGGTGGTGGGCGTCCTTGGCAATGGTAAGTTTGCCTTTGAAAAAAAGTTCTTTCGTTACTTATTATTTGGAAGTTACATGCAAAACTCCCCAACTAAAGTATTGTGTGCCAAGAAGGGCGGAGGTTGCGAAGACAGACATTCTAAGTGCATTTGCTACGATTAAGGAGTCACATTCCGTGGATAAATTGCTTAATTCATTGAGATCTAGCGGATCAAACTTATCTCTTCGTGATGTACAATTGTAAGATGTTTGAAAATATGCTAGTATAGGCTCTAACAACATATTAGGATCGCTGAAATGTATTCAAAACAAGAAATATGTATCAATTCTGATCTCCCAGTCGTTCACGTAAAGATAAGGTACTTTTGAATTCTTTTGACATGTGTCAAGTTTCACCAACCATTCGACACAGATTAACGACAGGTGCTGTAATAAACATCAACTGCCATCCAACCCATCGAGTGATAGATATTTACGCATACACGAGACAGTAAGATTCAGTCCATCCCTTAAATTTTTTTTGCATTTTCCTGATTGTTTTTAGTGCCGTAAAACTTGGGGATAAAGCATTTGACTTGCTAGTGCCACCAAACACGATTTTGGATCTTAGTACTTACGATAAGACCGTTGAGGAAGTTAAAATAGCAAAAAGCGTGTTAATTCAAAGAATGCGCGAGGCTACCCCCGCGGAGAATGAGTTACGCAACCTTGGTATATTTCACCAGACACTAATCAAACTTATCAAGAGCACTGACGCGCTAAACAATACACAAAAAATATCCAATACTAATTCTTTGGACGCTGAAAATGTAAATCAGTTAATTAAAAATGACGACATGGACTGCCCCGCGATTGAACCAAACAACTCGGACTCCGAGGCAGAATTTGACTCAAATAGTGAAGCTTCGGATCTGAGCGCTGAATACGAAGAGGACAGCATGCAATTTAGTGACGATGACATTGATGTAAGCATAGTCAGGAGTATTGATAGCAATTTTATAACATAATATTTGACAGATGTTATACGTGCGCGATAAAGAATACGCGAACGAAAAACAGGTGCATGAGGATGAAAAAAATCTCATCGAACAAATGAATGCCGAAGCCTTGCGACAATCACTGGAGTATCACGAACAACAAGAGCTGGAACTACGTGAAGAAGCGCGAAAAAAATTCGAACAAGAGCAGCAACGAATTGCCGAAACTGAGTTAGAGTATTTAAATACAATGGAAGATCCTCTCAATGTGAATCCGAACCACAATTTTATGACCGACGAAGAATTGGCGCGATTGTTGCAAGAAGAGGAGTATATTAATATGTAAATACTAATGTTCTCTCTGTGTGGGGTGTTTTCATCACGTGTACTGGCGGAATTTCCTCGAATGAAGTTGCCTTTTTTGGTCTGCGAACGGAACGACCATGTGTATACGATAATGCTTTGTGTAAGTCAGATCCCCCACTCGGAAGTTAAACCTTCAATTAATTGATTATTTAGGGACTTTGGGTGTAATTGCGGTGATAACGACACGTTGAGTGACATTTTGACATTTGCAAAGAAATTCCCGCCTGTAATGGAGATCGACAAAAAGGGCCCAAAATTGTTGCAATGTTACTGAATATGATTGCCAAGTACGTTTTTGGGAAAGTGTAGGAACAGAATATTTATCATTTCCTTTTTAGGCACCAAGATTAATGAAGAATTAAAATTTGAGTTTAAACGAGCACTGACCAAAACATTAACCATAGATCAATATCATAGTATACTTCCCATACAACAGATTAAAGAGGCATTGGCCCGGTTGTAAAAATTGGAATTTTTAAATAACTACCTGTAAATTAAGGAGTATTTTCGCCAGTACAATAAATTTATTGTTGTTAATGAGCCACACGACTACTTAACGGTGGCCTTCATATCCGAACAGCTTTTTTTTTAACAATTCACTAATGGGAGCCAAATCAGATAGGACGGTCAATACCAGAACCGATCACTTTCGAAAAAGTTTAGTTTTGCTACTCAAAGCACGCGTGATATGAAAAACACTACGATTGCATCAGTTCCACGAATTTCTTCTCTCCAATTTCGATCATTTTTTCCATCGTTTCAGTCGTGTCTTCAATCATCCAAATTTCTTCTGGATCAACCAATAACTCGGTCATATAATTCAACTGCATGACCCCAGTAATATAATACAACGGCACTATCATCTTCCACTCATCGGTTGTGAACCCAAATCCACGTGATTTTTGATACTCGTTCATGAACGCGCGTGTCAATTCCAAGTCAAATTCATTGCCGACAAAACACCAGCAAAAAATTGACTGCGCGACGTCAGCAATCAATGGGCCGTAAAATGCGTCGTCAAAGTCCAACACGGCTGCGACTTGTTGTTCCGCGGCATCGAACAGCACATTTTCGTCGTGCAGATCCGCGTGAATGACACCTTGTGGCACCGTTTTGAGTCTTTGAACAAATTCTTCGCGCTGTGATGGATCATCTAAAAATAGCAAGCGGTTGTAGATGTTTCCTATTTTGGCAAAGATGTCAGGATGCTTTGCAGCCCAATCAGGGTGATCATGCAACATGTGATCTTTAATTTCAATATAATCAATAGCACACCGCGATTCATTCTTCCATTCTATATTATCACGGGTCAATTTGTGTTGATTGCCGAGGTACTGTGCTATTTTTAGCGCTTGCCATTTTTGTCGAGTGCGTGGATGTTCTGGCTGACCATTAACGAACTTGACTCCTTCGACAAACTCGAATAGAACGCTGTAATAACCATCTTGCGTGACATGTATTCCTTTTTTGGCAACTTCCGAATCGGTTTCGCTGGAGTGTTGAAACGTGCAAACTTTTGGTACGGGAAGGCGATGTTTTTTCAGGTGGGACAGTAGATCCACTTCAAATATTAGCGCGTTGGTCGATCTATTCATATAATCTTTCGTGTATACTCGCAAAGCATATTTCTTGTTGTCCACAGTTGAGATCTTGAATGTCGAGTTTACCCATCCGCCGGTCATTCTTTCAATTTCCTTAGATTTCTGAAGTCCACAGTTTTCTAGTATTTTGTCGACACTTTCTCGCGATATCTAACGATATTACTGTTAATTTACGAAATATATTGTTAAATATCAAACTTTCCAACTTTAAAATTTCCATTAGCTTGATTTCCTCGAAAAAGTTCATTAATAAGTGTACATACTGATTGTAGCATTATAAAGGGGTGTTGGGTTTCACTTGAGAAATAAAATTGAAAGAAAATCTCTGCGTAAAAAATCAGAAAATTGTCCCAATAAATTTTTTTTTTGTTTTCTGACCGATGAGACACATAAACGAATATTTATTACACAACAATATTTATTGCTAATAAATATTACCGCATGGAAAGTAAATTTACACTTGCCGGCCTCGTCTTTGTAGAATGGGATCTGATAACCGTAATTTACGCTAGTATCAATATCTTGTCCCGTAAGTTTTACTTCATTAAGAATTAATTTGGTGAATAAATTTTAATTGGAAAAAAAAAAAAAAAAAAAACCCGATAAAAGTGCAAGATAATTAAAATTAATATAAGTACACGGTTTAAAGGCTTAACGACGAGTATAATAATTATTAAATGTAGTCGTCATGGCATTCGCAGCTGGCGATAAAATTCTCGGCAGGTATTCCAAGTTCGTTTCTAATAACGATAGAGCAGGTATTATTTTAACTTTAAACACTTATTGTACATGTGCCAGAGCAAAGGAGACTCAAAAGCATTAATTTTTCCTTTTATGGAAATAAGTAATTCTTTCCCTGTCTCAAGCTCGTAAAAATATATTAAAGAGCGTACGAGTTATTCATATTAATTCTAATTACTATATTTAGAATTGATTGATGGTCGTAAAGGCATGCTTTTGTTCTACAGTCCTGCATTAATATCCCATGTTGTGTTATATATCGCATTTGGTGCGCCGACCTCGCTGTATCATTTATTAATATTTGGCGGAATTACTCTTCACTTTGTAAAGCGTCTTTTAGAAGTATGTACATTCAAAATATATATATTGGTTTAGTTTCTATTTCGAATTTTAACAATCTATCACCCTTTTTTTTAAGGTGCTGTTTGTACATATTTACACAAACCCTGTAGAATTACAATCAACTATTACCGGATCCGCATTTTATGCAACAAGCTACGGAATTTCATTCGCTTATTATGCCTATTACCTAATAGATGCATCATGTAAGTTTACATTGTCATTGTTTGTAAATATTATCATCATTATAATTATTAATATAGTCCCGGTAATCAATAAATTTGAGGAGTATTGGCTCATTGGTGCGGTTTTGTATTTGATTGGCATTGCATCTAACGGCTACCATCATTGGCTGTTACGCGAAGTTAGATTGAAGAAATTACACGAAAATTCTGTGCGAAATAATAGCATGACGTCTAACAAGCCCTTACCAACGAGGAAAGAAGCTGCTTCACCCTCGGTGGAGATCAAATCCGGATCTGTTAAGGTTCGTGTTGACCTTCCAAAAGGGAGCAAGAATACCATCACCAACATACCGCAAGTTAATAATGTTGCATCTCACACTGAAGCCAACTCTCGATACGAAATTCCACGCGGAGGACTGTTCGAGTACGTGGTTTGTCCGCACTACTTTAGCGAGTTAATTGAATTGATTGGCATAGCAATCATTTTCAAGCATTTAGTGGGGTATTTCATAGTATTGATCTCGATCATTGGTCTTGCACATCGTGCAAACAACACGCTAGAATGGTACAAGAAGAACAAACCTAACTTTCCAAAGGACAAGCAAAGATTAATTCCTTTTGTATGGTAATATCAAATACATGTAAATACGCATTTTAATGACGATAATAAATTATTTTCGAAATTAAATAGCAAAAAAATTACTCTAACTGTTACAAGCTCTAGTTTAAATGGAGAAATTTATTGAACACGATATTGTTGGTTACTATTCAATAGTAAGTGCTCCTTTTGCCATTGCCAATGCCCCTTCGTACGTCTTGTTGCCGCCAATAAATCCGTTCGCATCTGTAACAGAAAAATCAAAGCAAACAACATTGAATAATAATAATAATGACAACATATTAATTATAATACATGTCCTATAACACACAGTTTAAAGGATACGCACAAAAATGCAGTTGGGAATGTTGATTGCCTTGCTCAAAACATCGTCTCTCAAGCCACACCACGCTTGCGGCAATGTTTTGCGCGAATCAAATCCAGTTTCGTTCTTCGGTGCCGCTTGTACTCGCCAGCCACCGGAAGTGTCTGCGTACAGGATGTAAATTACTTGCCCTGAAACTCCGAATTCTTTTTCCAACTCAAACAAATGATCCTAACAAACAAATAAATCAATGTCCAATAATAACGAACTAATTTGAGTAATTTTACCTTCCAAGGACAGAATTGAGACAATACGATAATTTTTCCGCTCGGATCAATTTCGTTTCGTTTTTCAATCGCGTCCTTTACAATATGACGAGCGGGCCACCATACCTTCATTATACTAACATTAATTTATAATCATTTATGGAACATTATAAGCTAAGCGGATATTAAACGCGTACTTGACCGAAATATTTGACACTTTCAGTGAACTCTGTGCCACACATTTCCATTGCACGTTTGAATAATTCCTGCAATACCATATTAATATTACATTCCATATAAGGAAATAAAAATACGTCGTCGTACGTCTCTGTTCGCAGCGGGTTGATTCCAAGCAGGATTTAACTTTCCGACGCGTGCGCCCAAGTCGGTGTTATTGACGTACAGTGGCGGCGAGTCAGTTTCGTACTGGTTCACGCCGTTATCAATACCGTCAAGGGCAAGAACAAATTTCTATATTTGGAAATATTCAATGTTAAGTGGTTAAACGGTCGGGTGCTGATCAACGTACGTCGTAAACTTGTTGATAAATAATATTTGTCGTGGTTTCGTCGGTGTTTAAAATCTTGGCAACTACTTCTTTGCCAAAATGTCTGCAAAAGAGGTTAGAAAAAAGTTATTTTTGTCGGATTGGATCTGGTGACCCCCTTACTTGTAAACTAAACCAGCACTGCTCAATTTAATTTTGTAATCCTCGTTAAAAGTTCCAGTAAATTCGCGTTGATGATGGTCGTATCGGTGCCTGTTGTATTTTAATTAGTTTTTAGCTTGAGGAATAACTTCTTACTTAGAAGGGTCGTATACTGCTCCAACATCGACCAGTATATCCATCTTCTCTAATACTTTAGGATCACGAGTTCTAAAGATTTCTAAGCAAGTAAATTATTGGTAAGATCCCACCATAATTCGTTTAATAAATTTTACCTGCGTCCTTAAATTCTTCTGTCGATTTCAACATAAAGCACGCCATTGCTTCATCGCAGTGAAAAGTTCCTTTTAATTTTTAAAATTAGTTCAAGCGTTTTAAAGTGGTAACGTAGCGATCCGACGGTGGTGACTAACTGGGTTGTTCAATATGTTCCTCAAATGCAACACCTACCATCGTGAGTACCAATAGTCTTTGTTGGCTTCATTCTCTTTGCTTCGGGCTGCAGTAAAGTGAATGGTCAACACGAAAAAAGATTCATTTTAAGATCCATTTGCATTGTACGTACCTCCATTAAATAATCTGCGTGCTGCTTGTAGCGGTATTAGAAACAGAATATTATTTTGATTTTCAGGTATTATTTTTTCAGATCCCCGCCAAACGAACACAAGTCAAGCAACAATGCATAAAATTATTATCAAAGGTCACTCGGCAAATTGTTTGACTGCCGTCAATAAAGCAGTCGATATTTAATTCATGTTGGCTCTCTCAGTCGCATCACCTAAGGTAGTTCGCCGGTGGTACGAGAAAGACGAGAATCTTGGCTAACATTCGCCGTGGACTCATTACAACGTAACCGTCACGATGGCAAGGGTTCTTTCTAGATCCTTCTATCCGCGAAATTTCACCTCGTCCGGGGTTTTTTCCCAGAGCGGAAGCACGTACACAAGAAAAAAAAAAACAGACAGACATAAGGTCGGAAATCGCCATTCTGTCTAGTATTCTTTTGTTTTGTCTGCTGGCACAAAGGCCACACAAGAGTCATTCTGAGCGCAACTTAAACACCTAAAAGCATGGCTTCAATTAATCAGCCTACTGAATTCAAGAAAACTGAACTAGTTATTGTTGGATCTGGTAAGTCGGGGAAGATCTAAATAAAGTTTCGCGATGGATTGTGCAGGAGTACTCTACGTACTTCAAAAATAGTGCATAATCTAACACACTGTTCCTCTAGGTCCTGCCGGTCTTACTGCTGCTATATACGCCGGTCGTGCCGGTCTTAAACCGATCGTAGCCGCTGGATCTGTATCGCCACAATCTATTCCTGGTGGACAGTTGATGATTACGACAGAAGTTGAAAACTTCCCGGGCTTTCCTGACGGTATTGACGGTCCCGAATTGATGGAAAGATTCAAAGCTCAGGCGTCAAAGTAAATACCACCCCATATCCTGTTTGGTAATGAATATTGACAAGATCGTACAGATTTGGCGCTCAAATTGTTGAAGAGTTTGCCACCGAATTTAGATTCCAACAAGGCGGTCCTCATCAAGTTAAAATAGGCGAAGAGTGGTACTTGGCTAACGCTATAATTCTTGCGAACGGCGCCGCTGCCAAGTGGCTCGGATTGGACAACGAAACTAAGCTTCGCAACAACGGCATTAGCGCATGCGCTACGTGTGATGGACCCTTGCCTATATTCAGAAACAAGGAAATTTACGTAATTGTAAGTCAAATCCCTGATAATCACTTTTGAATCCAGATTCTAACTCAAATCTGCAGGGCGGTGGTGATTCCGCCGTAGAAGAAGCTACCTTCTTGACCAGATTCGCTAAAAGAGTATATTTGTTAGTCCGTAGTCACAAAATGAGGTTCGTTTCACAACAAAAAAAAAAAAGATTATTCAGCGCCGCTCTGTACTGACTTGACGAATATATTTAGGGCATCAAAAATTATGCAACAACGTGCATTGGACAATCCAAAATTAGAAATTCTGTTCAACACTACCATTGCCGCTTACATCGGTGAGGCGCGCTTGACTGGTCTCGTACTCAAAGACACGACAACTGGTGCCACGCGCGAAGTTCAAGCTGATGGTCTATTTATGGCTATTGGTCACGAACCCTTGACGCAGCATTTGAAAGGCAGTGGCGTGGAATTAGACGAGCAAGGCTACATCAAAGTGCACGATCACATCTACACTAACATTGACGGTGTTTTCGCTGCCGGTGATGTTCACGATACTCACTTTAGACAAGTAAGTATATTCAGAAAATTAATTGTATGTAATAGATCTCAAGCTTGGATTTTAGGCTGTATCCGCTGCTGGATTTGGTTGCATGGCTGCTATCACCGCAGAACGATGGCTAGAAACAAAAAAAATGTAAATGTCCCTTTAAATACATGGAGGGCGAAACTCTAAATTGGTCTAAGAGCTACTTGGTAGCAACTTCATTGTTGATCTAAACATCTCGTGTAAATAGATAAAAAAAAAATACATTCTACTTGAGTAATATCAGCCAAATTCTATTACGAACTATAATTAGCCACTTAGTGAGTATTTTATTTAGATTTAATCAATTTGAAGTTTCGTCACACCACACCCGCGCGTTTTGGAAGATTTTCAACCAAGGAGAAGCTTCTAAAGACTTCCAATCATTGGGCATCCATGGCAATTGCCATTTCAGGAAACATCGTTCAGGATGCGGCATTATGGCCAAATGTCTTCCGTCTTCCGAGCAGAGGGAGGCAATTCCAAGCGGAGAACCATTTGGATTAAAAGGATATTGTTCGGTGTGATTATTGTCATCATCAACATATCTGATTGGCGCTAGATTCTTTAGAATTACAGAATCGAATATCGCGTGGTCAGGAAAATGAGCGAGACCTTCAAAGGGGGGGGGAGTTAAAATTAATAAATAATATTACACGCACCACATTACTAACCTTCACCGTGAGAGACCCAAATGCCGATTGTCGATCCTTCCATTCCTTTCAACATAATTGCCGGACTGGGCAAGATTTTTACCGCGCTGAAGCGGGATTCAAAATGTTCGGAGAGATTTCGAATGAATCGAGGTTGTTTCTCGTCGGGGGTTGCTTTGCCAAATGGCACCCAGCCCAACAGCGCCATCAATTGACAGCCATTGCACACTCCCAAACTGAACGTGTCTTTTCTTTAAACAATAGTCAGACTCGAATCAAACATTAATGACCTTTGATTACCTCTCGTAGAAGTCGTTAAATTCTTTGAATATTTTTTCGTTGAATCGAGTGACGCCCGCCCAACCCTTTGCTGAGCCTAAGACGTCAGCGTAAGAAAATCCTCCGACGAATGCGACGCCGCGGAACGATTTCAAGCTGAAGTTCGAAGTCACAAAGTCTGACATTTTGACGTCCCAAACGTCAAAGCCAGCAGTGTACCAAGCCGCCACCATCTCGCGATCACCGTTGCTGCCTTCTTCCCGCAACACAGCCACGCGTGGGCGAGATGACGGAGTTTTCAGCTGCGATTGAATGGAGGAGACTGGCGTGAAACTTAACTTTAAGGGAGGAGTCTTGCGCGATTTCAGACCGCTCTTCTCTTGCACGATGCATTTCGGATTCTTTTGTCGCATCTCCAACTCAAAGCTAGTAGCTTCCCACACGTCGCGCAGTTCTACCATGCTGTCGTGAAGAATTGTCGTCGCGTCGTCAGCAGTGATCGTAATTGTTTTGTCGCCAGTGGTGTCGCCCAACACTACAACTTGCACCGCTTTGTCGTTAAACGCTTGCAACACATTGTCAAGGGCCGAGACGTGCACTTCAAACACGAGCCCGAGCTCTTCGTTAAACAAAAACGGAACGATGGACTCGTTGAATTCACTTCCAATGCCCAACGAGAGTTTCAGACCACAATCGCCTGCAAATGCCATCTCTAGCAATGTGACAATCAGCCCGCCATCGCTGCGATCATGACCGGCCAGTAGTTTTTCTTCTCCAATTAAGTTCTGTACCACTTGCCAAGCAGACTTAAACTGTTCCACGTTCTCAAAATCAGGACACGTGTCGCCGAGCTGATTGAAAACTTGAGTCAGCGCTGAACAGCCAAGACTAACCACAAAAAAAATAATAATAATTAGAGTTATAGTATAACAGGTACCGACTATTTGCATACCGTTGTTTGGCGCTCAAATTTACAAAGATAATTTTACTCTCGCCAGGAGCTTTGATGTCCGGGGTAATTTTCTTCGTAATATCAGGCACGCTGCAGTTCGTGGACAAGACGAGCGTACCGGGAGCCTTAACCATCTCTGTCGTGTTGTCGGGATGAGTCACCTTCGCGGCCATGCTCAAACTGTCTTTGCCGCCATCAATGGCCACGCCAAGGTCGACTAGAACGTCGTGCAGACCTTGAACTGCATCGTATATCGCTGCGCCTTCACCGGGTAACTTGGCTGGCCACATCCAATTCGCAGAGCATTTGACATCTTGGAGCTGCAAAATATTTCCATATTAAGTACGAGTTTCACTTTGACAAGATTTCAAAGCTCCTATCTTACCGAAGAAACTTTAGTGAAGATCAAATTTGACAACGCCTCGCCAACGGTCATTCGCGCCATAGCAGCGGGATTGAGCAATGTCTTGAAAGGTTGTTCGCCGATCGATGTAGCACCGCCACTCAGTCCAAAATAGCTGCAACAAAATGCGTCAATCGAACTATATTTGGTAAGTTGCATCGCTGGTACCTTTGAGCAATAACCGCGTTGTTAGCGAGTGGAATGTGCAGAGGTCCCACGCATTGTTGCTGCGCGACTAAGCCGCTGACAGACCGGTCGACTTTGTGCACCAAAAATCGCTTCGAGCCCACACTTAACAGCCGAAGAACACGCTCGAGAATCGCTTTGGTGGCCGTGCTGCAATCGTTAGTATCGCTCTTCTTAATGTCCAGATTCATCGACAATGGTTGCGCATCAATTGCCGTTCTGTGGCTGGTAAACGTCTTGCGTGGCATTTTTCCAAGAACGTGCTCGAGTTCAAGATCAAACGGCGTGGAATCGTCTTTCTCGTCATGAACGACCACACGACCATCACCAGTGACAGTACCAACAAATGCTACGGGACAACCCTCGCGTTGGCAGAGGGAAGAAAAGAATTCCATGTCTTCGGGTTTAATTAACAGGGCGTCGGCTTCTTGGTATTCGGCACCCCAAATCTCGAGCACAGAGAGTGTTTCGTCACCAACT
>Ga0209960_1003433_pt1 | contig 13655 bp, 16 predicted proteins | sample ThiBiot_500_plan_2_FD_183947 | JGI IMG/M metagenome (GOLD analysis project Ga0209960, IMG submission 183947) | Wastewater bioreactor microbial communities from Cape Town, South Africa - Thiocy_expt_500_plan (SPAdes) | ecosystem: Engineered > Bioreactor > Thiocyanate-remediating >... | reverse complement strand
AGATGAGAATAATAACTTTTATTTAATAACATCTTCAAATTGAAAAGATGAAACAAATAATCTTCACTCAAATAACTTTTTTGAATTTTTTTACTAATGAACTTAACAAAAAAAAAAAAAAGCCGAAGGGAAATGGAAGAGGGAAAACATTCTGCGCTTGACCTTTCGGACTCCTCCTCTGATGAGGCCCTCTCAATTGAGACCAATACCAAAGATACCACCAAAAGCAAATCAAAAGACAAAGATGAAGATTCTGATCTCTTTTCTCTTTCAGGAGATGAAGGTTCTGACCTCTCTTCTCTCTCTGAAGTGTCTTCAGATGAATTATCGGATGAATTTGATGAGAATCAATCAGGGGATAAAATTGATGTCAATACTTATAAACGACTTTGGCAAGCGTGTAAAGATGGAAATGTTGAGGAAGTTCAAAGATTACAATTGACTGTGAATTGGCAAGATTCAAAATATTCTGAATCATCTTTTTATATTGCTTGTAAAAATGGACATGCTAGGATTGTGAAGTTATTATTGAAAGACAAAAAGGGCGATATTAATAAAGTGGAAAATGAACATGGTCATACACCTTTTTGGATTGCTTGTGATAAAGGACATATTGATATTGTCAAATTATTATTAAATGATCAACGAGTTGATATTAATAAACTTGATAAGCATGATGAAACACCATTTTATCGTGCATGTGAAAAAGGACATATTGAAATTGTGAAATTATTATTAAATAAAAATGTTGATATCAATCAAGTAAATAGGAGTAAAGAGACACCTTTTTTTCATGCATGTTCTGATGGGAAAATTGAAATAGTGAAATTGTTATTAAATGATACAAGAGTTGATGTCAATAAAATGGACAGACATCATCAAACACCATTTGATCGTGCTTGTCGAAAAAGACAGATTGAAATTATGAAGTTGTTATTAAGTGATAAAAGAGTTGATATCAATAAAGCAAGGAGTGATGGTCAAACACCTTTTTATATTGCATGTTCAAATGGACAAATTGAGATTGTTAAAGAATTATTAAGTGAGAAACGACTTTCAATAAAGAAGAAAACTAATAAAGGAGAAACTGCAATTGATACTGTAAAAGAAGCAAACCACTCAAAAATAATAAAATTGATGAAAGAATTTGATACAGGTAATTAGTACAATTAACAATTAATTATCAATAAACTAAATTAAATACAATATGAAATAGAACAAAGATATCAAGAATATTTAGAAACCTTTCAAAGTTCTCTCTTCTTTTGTATTGAAAATGAAACAATCAGCAAACAAGATTTTCAGATTTTAAATGAATATTTAAAGAAGAATAAGAACATCAAAGAATTAAAGTACTCTTTTCTTTTGCTCTGTTCTTTTCTTTTCTTTTCTTTTCTTTTCTTTTTTTTAAAAAAATTAATATTTAGATTCACAAATTGTGGTTTGACACCTTCAATTACCCTCGAAATATTGAAAACTTTGACTTGGAAATATGAAAAAGGACAGTTGGCTAGTATCCAAAACATTGAGTTTTTTTATTTTTATTTTTTATTTTTTATTTTTATTTTTTTATTATCTCATAACAAAATAATAACAAAATAACAAAATAATTCAATAGAATTGATGATATAAAATTAGAATCAACAGAAGAATTAGAAACAATTCCAATTGAAATTAGGACTCAAGGAACAAAATCAATTGCTCAATATATTTTAGATTTATGTAAATCCCCAGATTCAAATCCACGTTATCGAACAAAATTAATGGTTGTTGGTTATGAAAATGTTGGGAAAACTACAATTTTAGATTGTTTATTTCCAATTCAAGACATTGTAGAAGCAAAGAAAAAAAGAAGTTTGGGAAAAAAAGAATGTTTAATTGAATTACAAGGAAAATATTTCAGAAAGTATAAATCAAAGGAATTCAACAAGGATTACAAAGAAATTATTCTTGAGAATAAACAATGGAATGTTGAAAAAATTAAAGAAACAGGATTAGAATTAATTCCAGTGACGGATAAAAATGAAAAGAAAAGAGAAATTTATTTTAAAGATCAACAAACAAGAGATAAATGGATTGAAAGATTGAAAAGAGTTACATTAAATGCTGCAACTCATGGAATTGAAATTCAAGATCAAATTCTTCAAAGTCAAAATCAAAATAAATCAATCATTTCAGGTAAATTGAGCAAAATTTTTCGAAATTCAAGTCTTCGCGCTTCAAGTCTTCGTTCTTTAAGTTTTCGTTCAAGTCTTAATTCTTCAAGTGATCAACAAAATTTAACACCAAATATTGATGTTTCAATTTGGGATTTTGCAGGACAACATGAATATTATCATAATCATCATTACTTCTTATCAATAAGATCAATCTTTTTAGTTTTATGGAAAATGAAAGAAGAGAAAAATGGAAAAAATGGATTAGAAGGATTAAAATTTTGGTTCAAATCACTTTCATCTCATTTACCACATGATTCAACTTCTTTAACAAATGGAAAACCTTATTTCTCAATTATTGTTGTTGGAACATTTTTAGATGATGAAAATGTGGATAAATCAGAAGAATCAAAGATTTTAAGAGCTCAAAAAATTCAAGAAATAGCAAAATCAAATGGGATTGATTATTCAATTCAAATATATGAAGTAGATTGTTCAACATTGAAGAATATTGATGAATTGAAACAGGGTATTTATGAAACAGCATTTAATCATGGATACATGGGCGAAAAATTACCTATTGGATATCTAAAAATGAAAAATTCAATTGAAGAATTAAGAGATCAAGATAAATTTAAAAATCTTCCAATTATTGAAATTCAAGAGTTAATTGACTATAATAAAACAAATTCAACATTTGAATTTGATGATGAATTTGTGAAAAGAGGATTAAAATTATTACATGAATGGGGAACTTGTATTTATTTTGATGAGCCAAAAGAATTATCAAATTATGTTGTTTTGAAACCAGAGTTTTTGGCAAGAGAAGTAATGGGGAAATTATTTAAACCAGATTTGAGGAAGAATTTCAAGGATGGAATTTTAAATCATTCAGATTTGAATATATTCTGGCTAAGTTATATGGAAAAAGCAGAAATGTTGATGACATTAATGGAAAAATTTGAAATTTGTTTTAAATTGAAAGAAGATGAAGGAAAACCATTTTATGATCAAAGGAGTTTAATTACAAGCTATTTACCTGAAGATAAACCAAATATTTTATCAAATTATTGGCCACCAACAATTCCAAGAGGAGAAATTGAAATTGAAAGAATTTTTTCATTTAATCATGTTCCAAGTGAAATGGTTTCAAGATTATTAGTTAGAGTTCATGAGAAAATAATGAATAATATGATTTGGAGAAGAGGAGTATTATTGAAATATTCCAAGAATGAGAGTATTTTATGTTTATTGGAAGTTAAAATGGAAGAAAATCTATTTGAAATTAGGATTAGAGGAAAAGATCGAAATGGATGTTTAGAAATGATGAAATATATTTATGAAGAAGTCAAAATTGTAAGTGGTAATTATGGAGGAGTGAAATGGAAAGAATGTGTTAGATCTCCTCATTTTTCAAAAGGATTAGTTGATTTGGATGATATTCATCAAGATTGTAAATTGAATTTAACAGATAGAAAATTAATATGTCCAATTACTCACTTTCCAATTTTTGCTGAAGGTTTATTATTCAAAACTGGTTTGCTTGATTCTTTGAATAATCAAGATAATATTGGTACTTCCTTTTCTTTTTTTCTTTTTTTTTTTTTCGATTCTAAATGAACAATGAAAGTAACTCAAAAAAAAAAAAAATTAAATCAGGAAATGATTATTGGAATTACAGTTATGAAAGACAAAATCAAGAAAGTAAAAGAAGTGAAACAGAAACAATTTTTGAAAATTCAGGAAAATTAAATGAAAAAGTTGAGCACTTACTCAATTTACTTGGATTTAATATCTCAAAAGTTACTAAAGTTGTTGGAGTTGAAAATAAAGAGTGGAAGAAATCTTTTGATGTTCGTGGTCAACAAATCTATGGTCAACTTCAAAATAATCCAACTCAATTTAAAAAAGAAGATTGGATTGAACAATCAGAACCAGAATTAAGAAAATCATTTATTCAAAATTTAGGTGATTATATTTCAAAATTTAGAAAAATAGGATGGAATTATGGAAATAATGTATTTATTTATTTATTTATTTATTCTAATTCATGACCATTTACCTATTTCAATTGATTCTAGCCATTTGTGGTTCCAATGATTCAAGGAACAACTGAAGATGCTGCTTGGAGAATTTGTATCTTCTATTTTTTCTTTTCTTTTTGTTCTTCCTTCACACAAAAAGTTAGCTAACTAAAATTCAAAATTTAAAGCTGATGATGGATTTGGAACAGTTTCTAAACTTGATGCTGGTTATTATTCACAAGGTTTTTCTTTTTAATTTAAATTTTAGAATGATTTGGAATTAATTATTTTTTTTTTTTTAAAAAAAAGGAGTTTATGTTACATCGAAAGCAGAATATGCAGCAAAATATAGTCAAGGCACTCCCAAAGTATTTGTGATTGGATTCGTCATTGTTGGAAATCCATTTCCAGTGATTGAACATCCCCTTATGAAAGATAAAGAAGGAAATGTAATTATGCAAAAGGATAAACCAAAGAAAAGCGAAGATGGATATTTCGGAAAACCAATAAATCAAGGTTATCAATCGCATTTCACTCTTGGTATTCTTACTTTTTCTTTTTGTTCTTATCTTTTTCTTTGACCTAATATTTTTATCAACAATTAATTTTTCTCACAATAACAACAGTTGATGGTCGATATATTGGCTCAGCTTTTCCAATCACCGCTGATCAATTGAATGAAACATGGGTCGCTGATGAATTGGTCGTTCATGAATCACAAATTTACCCATCTTATATAGTGTATTATCAATAATAATAAAATCTCTTCAATTTTTTAATCTCTTTCATTATGATATCGAGTTTATAATCTATCAATTCTTCTAATCAAGTTATGACTTCGAACTATTTGATTCAAATTAATTATAAGTCACAAATCAGAAAAAAAAAAAAAAAAAAAAAGTGATTGATGGATCGAATGTGCGCTGCTTGTAATCTTGTGTTGCTCGATGGTTCTTGTTCTTCTTGATTTATTTATTTTTGCTACTTTTGATATTGATTCATTTATTTAATTTCAAACTTTTTACTCTTTTCAACCAAAACAAATAAACTTTTAATAAACCAAATCAAAGGAGCATAGCCTAAGTTTGGGTAATCAATGACATTTAATTACAGTAAGGGACAGAACTTCCATTGTCACTTGTCAATTCATTAATTATTACAATCGATTGATTGTAATATCTATTTATTGACTGATTTACTTATGGACGAAGTTGGTATATTTACTTAAAAACTTTTAATACTTTTTTTTAAAAAAAACTCTTATTGAAATGATGAATAGCTGGATTGTTTTTGTACTATTGATATCTATAAGCTGTTATAATGTTCAAGCCATTGGATGGTGGTTGACGATTCCTTCTGCTAACGAAGGTTGTGGTTCAATGACAACAGATTCATATTATTGGGACACTGAGGACTTGGGGAAGAATAATAAGTCTGGTAAATATCCAAGAGGTGATTATGAATGGGATATGAGACAGTATTTTTGTACAGGAAATGTTGATTTACTACCTCTTGGAAGTTATTGTTTCTATCAGAATATTCAAAATGGTATGATTATTTGGTGTTTTATAAGATCAGTTCTAATTCTTTTCATATTTTCTTTTGAATATTAGCTCTATCATGTCCAAATGGTTTTACTGAAGGAACTCGAACTCAAGATGATGAAAATAAGAGCAATCTATCTGCTCCAAAAGAAGCCAGAAATACTCTACCCAAGCGAAATAATACTTATATTAATGATAAGATTGATACAACCCAATGGTACTTTTGTTGTGGAAGTGGATCTCCCTCAACTTCAATCTCTTTTGACCCTATTCGATCTCAATTACCTAATGCTTTTATGTTGTTGAGAAAAGGTGGTGCTTGTCAGGTCATTAATGGAAGGAATATTACTCTAATTGGATCTGTTAGGTTCGCTTTCATTCTTTATTTTAAGAGAGTTTCTCAATTTAATTTCATTTGATCCATAGTTGGGACGATGAGAACGATGACAATCAAAATTCTTTCAGTGGGACTTTACCTGATGGAGTTTTTGATGAGAATACAAGATTGGAGTATTGCTATTATGGCCCAAGTTTCTGTATAATTTTTTTTTTTTTTTTTTTTAAATTTTTTTTATAATTTTTTTTTTTTTTTTTTTGAAAAAAAATATATATAAAAATGAAAATAAACAGTACCATTACCACCGACAAATCTTCAATTGATTCAAAAAACATCGACATCAGTTAGTATTTCATGGAATGCAAGTACAGGATCAGGAGTTTATTATAAAATCTATACTTCACCATCATCAACTCAAACCACAAAATATTCCTCAACATCAATAACATTGAGCTCCTTATTACCTTTACAAACTTATAATATTTCTATTCATGTTGGAAAAAATAATCCAACGGGTGGCGCTGAAACTTATGAAACTGTTGGTATGATTTTTTTTTTTTTTTAACTATTGGTATTGATTTGTATTCAATATAATTATTCTAATTAGGAACCTCAATGCAAATTACAACATGTAAGGCAGGTTATAGTGATTTAAATTGTGATGGTAAGATATTGATTCATTTATTTATTTTCATTGAAATTTTGATAACTATTTGGAAATGTAGAACCAGTTTGTAATCCAGCATGTGTTCATGGAAATTGTATTGCACCAAATCAATGTTCATGTAATTCAGGATGGGGTGGTTTAAGATGTAATGAATGTACAAATGGATATTATCCAAGTGGTAGTGAAACTTGTTTAGAATGTAATTGTAATAATCATGGAATATGTTCAGATGGACCAAACGGAAATGGTGAATGTGCATGTAATACAGGTTATACAACTCCTGATAATTCAACTGATTATTGTTCGATTTGTTCACATGGTTATTTCATTGAAAATTTAAAATGTGTCAAATGTTTTGAAACTTGTGAAACTTGTGAATTTAATTCAACTTTTTGTACTTCGTAATTTTCTTTTCTTTTAATTCCATTGATTTTTTTTTTTTTTTTTTCCTTTCTTTTTTTTGTGCATTTGAAATAATTTAATGATTGTAAATTTCAAATTTGTAATTAGATGCAAAGAAGAATATATTCTTCAAGGAAATAACAAATGTACATCGCCTTGTGAGAATAGAACTTACTTTGATGGAAATAATTGTACTGGTGCGCTTTTCTAGTTCTTTTTTAAATATTTTAAACCACATTTTTCAATCAAATTTTTTTTTTAAAATTTTTTAATTTGAAAATAGCATGCTCAGAAAATTGTGAAACATGTTATGGAGGAAGTGATAATCAATGCTTATCATGTCCAAATGGAAAAGTATTGGAATCAGGATCATGTTTAACAAATTGTTCTAATGATAATTATCCCGATCAAAATAACATTTGTCAAGGTTTATTTTATTTTATTTATTTTATTTATTTTTTAAATTTTTATTTTGGCTTTTTTTTGAGATTATTCATATTTTTCAAAAAACTAACAAATAAATTAAATAAAATTAGGATGCCAATATCCATGTTCAACATGTTTTGGATCAGAAAATGGAGAGTGTTTGAGTTGTATTTCACCAACCATTCGAAATGGAGCCACTTGTATTTCTGAAGCTCAATGTAATCAAAATGGTTTTATTGATTCAAATAGAGATTGCCAAGGTCTCTTTTATATTTCTTTGTTTTATTTTTCTTTTTCATAACTTATTTCAAATAAATAAATCAATATATAAAAAGAATGTGATGAAACGTGCTCAAAATGTTATGGATCAAATGGAAATCAATGTATATCATGCCCAAGTGGCACCTTTTTATTGAATGGAGAATGCTTGAATGATTGCCCAAGTGGTTATTATTCAAATTCTACTTCAAATACCTGTCAACGTAATTTGTTTTTTTTCCCTTTCTTTCATTTTATAATATTTGAATTGAAAGAAAATGGGAATCAAACTAAATATAAATAAAAAAATATACAGCATGTAATAGTAAATGTTCAGAATGTTTTGGAGTTGATGAAAATGAATGTTTATCTTGCAATTTCCCATTATTATTGAATTCAACATCCTGTATTACTACTTTGGAGTGCTCAAATTTTGGATATAAAGATAATACTTTCTGTCGTCGTAATCTTTTTTTTCTTTCTTTTCTTTCTTTTTTTTTTTTCATTTCTATTTTTTTTTTTTTTTTTTTTTTTTTTGAATTTTTTTTTTAAAAAAAAAGATTGTGATTCATCATGCTCAAAATGCAATGGACAATTTTCAACAAATTGTGTGACATGTCCAGATTCAAAATATTTATTAGAAGGAAAATGTGTAGATGATTGTCCCATTTACAATGGTTATTTCATTTCCAATGATTATCAATGTCAATGTATATTCTTCATTTGAACTTTAGTTTCTTTTTTTTATGAGATTTAATAAAATAAAATAGCATGTAGTTACCCATGTTTAAATTGCACAGATGGGAGTACCAAATGTTTGGGTTGTGCTGAATCATTTTTATGGAATGAGATAACTTGTATTTCAAATGGTCAATGTTCTTCGAGTGGATATGCTGATAAGGGAACTTGTTATGGTTCCTTTTTTTTTTTTTTTTCATTTTATTGTTCTTGAAATTAAATAAAAATTCAATACATGTAAAGGATGTAATTCAGATTGCTCAACATGTTATGGACCATTATCAAATAATTGTTTATCATGTCATCAACCAAAAGTATTACTTGAAGGAACTTGTGTTGATTTTTGTCCTTCAAATTACTTTGTTGTTAATCCAACTAGTTCTTGTCAAGGTTGTTAAAAGAAAATTAGAAAAGTAAAACTCAAACAAATAAATAAATCAAAATAAAAAAATAGAATGTGATTCAAGTTGTGTGACTTGTTCAGGAGAAGGAAATAACACTTGTTTAAAGTGTAAAGGCAATTTTCATTTTTATGATGGGCAATGTTTGGTTGAATGCCCTGTTGGTTTTTATCCTAATTCGTCAACATTTAATTGTACTTCTTGTCCATCCATTTGTTTAACTTGTACTTCTCGTAATTTTTTTTTTTTTCCTTTCATTTTTCCTTTAATTCAATGACACTCACTTTTTTCTTTCTTTATTTCCAAAAATCATAGCAACAAATTGTTTGACATGTACATCAAATTATTCATTATATGAAGGAGAATGCATTGATCAATGTCCTGATGGGTTCACTTCAAATAATGCCATTTGCTCTCGTATTTTTTCTTTCTTTTTTTATATCTTTTTTCTGACTGATTAATTTCTTTTAAAAAAAATAACAGGAGAAAAAATAAATCAAGGTTTGCTGATTATTTTAAAATGACTATTCTAAATAAATAAATAATAGTTGGCCTTGGAGTTGGATTGACATTTGGATTGCTATTTCTGATATTATTGATCATGACTATATTTTTTGTCATTAAAAGACAAAAAAAGAATCAACAGGAAAAATTAACAAATATTTCGTTGGTTGACCTTTCTTTAATTCTAATTCCTTCACTTTCTTATTCCTATTATTATTATTATTATTTTTTTTGGACAATATTTTGACAGAAAAAAAGAAGTGCTCATTTTTCTTGGTTGAATCGACGTGAAAGATTTAATTCAAGGAAAGGTTCCTTTCTTTTCTTTTTTTTTTCTTTCCTCTTCACTAATTTATTCTAATAATCATTTAGTAACAAGTGAAACAAGACGTTCAATCAATTTGTTAAATCAACGGACAATGTTCAATACTGATATTGGTTTTCTCTTTTTCAACAACAAATTTTATTTGGTTTCTTGTAATTAAAAAAAAAAAAGGATTTGAGAGTTTTCCAGCATTTTTGGTTTTAAATTTTGGATTGGATTTTCGGATTGAAAAAGAAATAGGAAAAGGAGGATCTAGAAATTTATCAATTTGTAGAATTCTAAATGAAGAAACAAAAGATATGTTCAAAACTGAATTTGCTGTTGTCAAAATTTTACACCGTATCTTTTTTATTTTTATTTTTTATTTCTTTATTGTTATCTTTATTTATTTATTTTTTTTTTCTTTCAAATAATTTAGAGAAATATGAAGAGAAGAATCGAGATTTTCTGAATGAAGTTTCAATTACTTGGTATTTTCTACTTATCATTCTTTTTTGATATGATTTAAACCTTTCATTAACTTTTAAGGTCATTATCATTTCATCCAAATGTCGTTCAATTAATTGGAATTTGCGAAGAACCAAAATGTATTTTAACAAAACTTTATGAAAGAGATTTATTTTCACTTTTACATGACCAAAATGAAGGTTGGTTTTTTTTATTTTTTTATTCACCATTAATTGAACAACCAATTTTTTTTTTTAAAAAAATACATCTAGAAATTGAACCAAGGAGAATGATTGAATTATGTCTTTGTATTGCTAGAGGAATTGAAAAAATCCATCAAGTTGGAATTGCTCATCGGGACTTGAAAACCAAAAATGCAATACAATTTTTTAATTTCAACCTATATTGATCTTCTCGAGTCTTGTTAAAAATCAACGAATTATTTGAATGAAATAGATTTTAATTGAAAGAGGACGAACAAATGAACCAGAAGATATTCGAGCTGTAATTTGTGATTTTGGATTGGCTGTTACAAATCAAAATATTAAAACACCTCCTTCAGGTTTTTTTATTTTTTTTTATTTTTTTTTTGAAAAGATTAAAAAATAGAAATTCAATTTCTTTGTTGATTTTCAAATATTTTTTGCTCAATATATAATAAATATAATTAGGATTTTCACCACAATATGCTCCACCAGAAATATTCAATTCAGTTCGACTCAAAACACAACTTGATTTGAAAGGATATCAAAAAGCAGATATTTTTTCATTTGGTGTTATTGTTTGGGAAATTATTAATAGAAAAATTCCTTGGAATGATTCTCTTTTAGAAGAAATTGAATTTCAAATTAGGTTTCACTCAGACTCAGATCATTTATCGATTTTTTTTTTTTTTTTTTTTTTTTTTTTAAAAAAAAAAAAAAAAAAAAAAAATTTATAATAAAATTTAGGATTGGAAAAAGATTAGAAATTGGAAATATTGATAAATCTGTTGAATTTTTGAAAGAAACAATCCAACAATATTGGCAAGAAGATCCACAATTAAGACCATTACCTTCTTTAATTCTTCAAATGTTTCCCAAAGAATGAGAGAACAATTTTAAATGTACTTTATAAACCATTCAATTACTCAAAAATTTTTTTGAAAAAAAAAAAAAAACATCAGTCGTCCTTTTTTTGAATGATTTTCTTTCAAACTCCTCAATTTTAATTCATTAAAATCAATCAAATGTTTGGTTCACCAAAATTTAATTCAATTTTTGTTGAGAGTTTATTTATTAGTTTATTTTGTATTGTTTGATAAATTTTGATTTGAATTCGATTATTGGATTATTTGGGAAAGAAAAGAACAAACAATTCTACCAAGTCTTGCAAAATAATCCAATGATTGAATTCAAACCAAAATTTCATGAATTCTTTGGTTTCATCATTAGGCCCTAATTAATTATTGAATTCATTGAACAACAGATCAACCCTTTCATTAAAATATATTTGTACCAAATCGATGGATCAAACTAAACTTTGAAATTAATTGCTCAAATAACAATGAAATAAGGTCCAATCTGAAACAACCTAAAAATTAAATTAAAAAATGAAGGGAACTTTCAATAAGATTCGAAAGGAATGCTTTATAACCTTTTGATCATTATAAAGCAAAAAGAAGAAAGAGGGCAGTTACAAAAATAAAAAAATCAAAAAGAAGAAAAACAAAAATAGAAAAAAAAAAAAAATTAAAAAAAAAAAAAAAAAAAAAAAAAAAAAAAAAAAAAAAAAAAAAAAAAAAAAAATAAAAAAAAAAAAAAAAAAAATTTGGGCGCCCAAAAAAATCCCAAAAAATCATCAAAAATCATCTTCTAATCATCAAAAAATCATCCTAAAATCATCACAAAATCATTAAAAATGAATGCAAAATGAATACAAAATCAATAAGGAAAAGATATGGTGAAAAGTGTGATGATGTTGTGAGTGATATTAATACGCATAAAATAAAAAAATAGAAAAAATACAAGAAGGAACGAAATGAGTGATAAAACGGAGGCTGTTGTGGAAGAGGGAGGAGGCTCAGTGAATGTTGTGGCTCGACTTAATGAGTTGACTGAGGCGGTGAGGCAGTTGGAGAAGTCTAACCAGATGCTGGTGAGTAAAGTGAGTGACTTGGAGAACTCTCAGAAGTATTTAACGAAAGTGGTTCGCTCGTTGGAGGTCGCAAATGAGGCGTATAAGAAGAGCAATGGTGTTGTGAATTCGAGTAGTGAAAAAGCAGGACATTCTCCACCTGAAAGTATAGAGATTCCTAAAATTGACACAAATGGTATGATTTTTTTATTGCATAATTATTTTTTAAAATACTTTCTTCATTATTTATTTATTTATTTATTTGTATTCATTGTTTATGTTAAATTTGACTGAATTGAAAAAAAAAAAAAAGTTCATAATTTAGATGGTGACATTGAGAACCAAGCATCACCAACTATTGAAAGTTTTAGAGGTAAGAAAAAGAATCTTTCAACAAAAAAGAAAACAAAAAAAAAAAAAACATTATTTATTAGTACCAACTACAGTGCCAACTAATGGAAGAGGCAATTCTCTAAGATTACTTTTATCCAATTCAAAAAGTAATTAATTAATACCTTTTTTTAAATCTTTTTAAAATGGATTTAAAAACATTAAAATAGGAAGAAGTTGGTCCAATATTGGAATTGATTTGAAATCTCTTCCAAAGGTACATTTCTTTTCCTTTTTTCTTTCAAAAACAAACAAACTTTGAAACAAACTTTAAACAAAACAAAAATAAAAGTCTGAACAACATAGACAAGAAAGTATTTATAATTTTTATTTTTTCCTTGAAGAAATTTTCCAGGATTTAACAGCAATGAGAGATGTTTGATTTATTTTATTTTCAACCTGGATAAATTTTAAAAATAAACAAATGTCTTTAGATTCATATGAAGAAATTGAAAGAGAGTAATCTTGTTTCAATTGAACAATATAATTCCCTTTTTTCTTGTTTCATTCAAACCCTTGCTTTCATTCGAGTAATTTCAATTTCTTTTTTTTTTTTTGAAAAATATAAAATTTTCAATTTCATTTCTTATCTTCAAAAAAAAAAAAAAAAGGAACTTTATGAAAAACTCAAGAAAGAACAAACAAACAATCCAGTTTTCCCACCAATTGGTGATGCCTTTTCCCAAATGGTATTCTTATTTCATTTCCAAATTTTGTTTTTGTTTAATTAATTTTTTTTTAAAAAAAACCATAAATTTAATTAGAGTGTTGTATTGAATGTATTTCGTCAATACAGTGAAAATTATCCAAGTGCACTTCAAACTCTTGATACACTTCTAGAAAATGATAAATGCCGATTACTTTTAACTGTTTTCTTCTTTTTTTTTTTTTAAAAAAAAAAAAATCAATTTAATTAATTTT
>Ga0209960_1003432_pt1 | contig 13658 bp, 15 predicted proteins | sample ThiBiot_500_plan_2_FD_183947 | JGI IMG/M metagenome (GOLD analysis project Ga0209960, IMG submission 183947) | Wastewater bioreactor microbial communities from Cape Town, South Africa - Thiocy_expt_500_plan (SPAdes) | ecosystem: Engineered > Bioreactor > Thiocyanate-remediating >... | reverse complement strand
GAATAACAAACTCTTCTTTTATTTTCGACTTTTTTGATTTTGATTTTGATTTTTGGTTTTTGGTTTTTGATTTTTGATTTTTGATTTTTGATTTTTGATTCCGAGTTGACTTTTTTTTTTTTTTTTGACTTTTTTTGATTTTTAGCTTTCATTCAATGAGATTTTTAAAAATCATTTTAAATAACATTTATTTATTGATTCTGATGATTATTGTTTCAAAGGCCGTAAGTTAATTTTTTTCCCTTTGAACCAAGTTACTTCATAACGAACTGAAAAAAAAAGCAAACCGTCACCTCCATTTTTTTTTTTTTTTTGCTGTTTTGGGTTTTGTTTTCTGAAAATTATTTTGCACTCGAGCACGAAAGCTTTGAAAGCAAACGGGCCGTTTTACCTCACTTCTCAAATCAGTTGAAAATAAAAACATGTCGATTTTTTTTTTTTTTCTGGTTTCTTTTTTTTTCTTTTTCTTTTCAATCAACTGTTGATTGAATGAATCTTTAATTCAAAAGAAACATTTTTTCAATCCACTTTGAATCTTTCTCAAATCTCTTTCTTTCTTTAAAGTCATCAAATATGCAACAAGAGAACCAAAATCTAAGCTGAAATTTAGTTTACTTTATTGTTAATTGGACAACAACTCTAGAATTGTTAACAAACACCTTTCAATCCTCTTCAGATAATAAATAATTTCATCAACTGAAACTGGGAAGATCCATGAATAAATTAACTATTAGTCATAAGATTAATGTGAATAAACATCAAAGGCAATCCAATCTCCAATCTAATATTAACTTGATAGTTCTACAGATATTTAACTTCTCCAATTCGAAATCTAATTCAAACTCATCAAAAGGCATTATCTCATGGAATCACTCATCATCACTATCATCTCCCTAAACCAAGAGCAATCCTTTTGTATGTTTTTAGTATTTTTCTCTATGGTTATTTGATCCATTTTCTGTGGTTATTTGATCTTTTTTCAAAGCTTATTTCTTTTCCCATCATAACAACTTCAGCTCTATAATTTGTTGAAATGGTTGAAGATTAAGTAAGAGAGATGTTGAAAAAAGGGTAGAAGTAGAAGTAGAAGCTTGAAGTTGGACAAGGAAGAAGGTTTGAATTGAGAATAGAGGTTGGAGAATGGTTGGCTTGTTGTAGTGACTTAAGCTTGTGAAACATCTTGAACACGCTTATTCCATTTTTGATTATTAAGTTTTTATCACATATACTATCCTTATGAACTATAACTAAGCTTGAAATTTGAATGGATCCAATTTTCTTTGCTTGAGAAGCTCCTATATGAAAGTTTTCTATTGTCAAGATTAAAAAAAAAAAAACTCTTGATGGTCATAAAAAAAATACCGATCTTAGCACCATTTTGAAATTTATATTAAAAGATAGAAGAGGAAAAAACAAGTTAATGGTGAAAAAAGTGAGATGGTGCTGAGATCGGTATTTTTTTTCGAGTGATAGAAAGATGATGGATTTCAGAGTTCAATAAGAAACAATTAGAAAAGGAAAACAAAGAAAAACAACAAAAAAGATGGCGGGGAAAAAAATTGAGTTTTCATTTATTTTTGAGAACTGAGGTAAAAAGGCCCACTTGTTTGCAAAATGAAATAAAAGCAATTAATTGATGAAATAAATATTTATTATACAAAACTGGGAATGAGAAAGAAAATAATAAAAAACATTAAAAAAATGTGGTACGATGAGAGAAAGAGATTTCCTGCCAAAAAAAAGCAAAATTGAGAAGATTTTTTTAGGTTAAACAAGAGGATAGAAGAGAAAAGAATTTTTTCTTCCTTGATTTTTCTTCAAAATAACGATTCTGAATGTCCTTCAATAAAGAGAGGCTCATTGTCAAAGGAAAATTCTTGAGGGGACGGTGAATCAAATAATTCAGCGTCTGGGGGAGAGAAACAATCTGAGAAGTGAATGTCGAGTCCATAAAGTTGAGAAGAAAGAAAATTGCAAGAAGTTCCTCCAGCTGCAGGGAGATATAATTAGTAAGCGCGGCAGGCTTGCCAATAAGGTTTCTTGCAATAGTCATTTCATCCTCTTCTTTTTGTTTTTCGTTATCAATTTCTTCAGTGTTTAAAATTTGAGAAATGTTTTGAGAATCTTGAAGTGAAGTAGTAGTAGTAATAGGGGTAATAGTTGAAGTAATTTCAAGTGAAGTTTTATCATCATCAGGAGAAGAAGGAAGTTCAAGGAAATGTTCGGGTGTTGTTGAAAAATCAAAATTTGAACTTAAAGGTGAAGAACAAGTTGAAATAGATAAATCTTCTTCAGGTTCATGAAAGTCATTAACATCAAAATATTGAATTTGTTGTTGTTGTTGTTCTGAAGGTAATCCTAAAATTAATTCTTGATTTTGTTTTTCCAAAAATTCCATTCTTTTTCTTAAAGCCAAGTTTTCTTCCTCCAAAAACACAACTCTTTCTTCAAGTTCCTTTTGTTGTTTCTTTTTTCTGTCCCTTGATTCTTGAGCTGCTTGGCGATTCTTGAGGATTCTAAAAAAATAATGAATTTTATTATTAATTTTCTTTTCTCTTTGAAAAAAAGAAAGTAAAGTAAAAGAAATTGTAAGAACCTTTTCATTTTATAGTCTTCTGGTGATGAAACTTCGTCATATTGTCTTTTTCTGACCAAGGGAGTTAATTGAGGAACAGTTCGTTCATAACCAATGGACATTATATGAAAAAGAACTAAAAAAAACTAAAAAAAGAAATCAAAAGAAATCAAAAAGAAATTATAAAGAGTTTGTTTTATTCCAGTGTGACCAAAAAAAAAGATGAAAAACAAAAGATGTAATGGTTGGTGAAGAAAAAAAATTTTTGGAAAAGAAAAAAAAAAAAAAAAAAGAAATCTCATTATTTATATAAAACAATGATCCAATCAAAAGCCTTAAAATTTATCGTGGCCCACAACGATTGGAAGAGTATTTATTTTGTTTATTATTATTGTTCTTGTTCATTTTTTTTTTTTTTGGTTTTGTCATCAATGTTTTGTTTGTTGTAATCTTGGCAATAATTTTGATTGTTATGAAATGACATTTCTGACTCATCGAATCGGAAAAAATCATGGCGCCATGCTTTTATTTTTTGGTATAAATAGGAAATTAAAAATTTTATTTTGACAAAAAAAAATAAATATCAACAAAAATAAAATTTTTTGAGCTTCGCAAGTTTATTGATTCATTTCAAAACACAAAACACATTTCAAGACCCTTATTCAACTTTTAGTTTACACCCTTTTAATTCAAGCTCATTAACAACGCAATTTACTCAAGTTTACTTCAACAAGTTTTTTTCTTTGTTTTAGAGGAAACCAATTATTGATACAACAACAACAACAACAACAAATTTTTTGGAAATGACACAAGAAGAACAATACTCTCTTTTAGATGCTTCTTATCGAAGCAATATGGAAATTGATTGGATAATACAACGGTTAAAGAAAATGGGATACTCTGTCAATGAAGAAACTTTTAGGAAAGCTATATTTGATAGTGTAATGGATTTTGCTTGTTTAAAAGTTACTCCCCCCCTTTCAGATGAAGAAAACAAAAAGATTCAAAATTGTCGATTTGATGCACCTCTGTTTCCTATTTTACAACACTAGTTAGTCCTTAAGTCCCTTCACATAAAAAAACTTGTCAATTTTTATACTATTTAAAATGGATATCATTTCAACTCAACCTTGACAAGAGAGATTATGTCGTTATTTGTTATAAAGGGAGCTATCAATTTTTTTTTTGTACCAACAGATGTCAAATATTGTAACCATATTTTATGAAAAATGTAATAAATAGGAACAACCAAAATTTCAATTTTTTTATTTTCATTTCAAATTTTAAAAACTTTTCAATGAAATGTAAAAAAAACAAGTCTGTATTACAGAATGTAAAATATGTTAAGGCATTGAATTCCAATTTCGCAGTTTTGTTTTTTTATCATTTTCTATCAAGGGGAAACAAAAAAAAAAAATTAAGGCTTAGTCATCCTTCTTTTCTTCTTCCTTCTTTTTTTAAAAAAAATTTTGGAAAAAAAATGATTGTAGTTTAAAATTTTAAATCAATGAACTTCGAAAGTTGGACAGAAGGTTCGTTTTATACAGAGATTGCACAACAAGAACATTGGAGACAAAGCAATCAAAGAGACAAAAAACAAAAACAAAAACAAAAAACAAAAAATCAATTTTAATAAAAGGGAACAGATAATTAATAAATTTCAAGTCACTTGTTACCTTTTTACCTCCGAACTTTTTTTTTTTTCCCTCACTTATTCCAACTATTGCAACAAAGGAATCAATCTCAATCCAATCGTTATATATCAACATCATAAGTTCAAACAAAATTTTCATCAGAACAAACAAGAAATAAGAAGAAAAGAGAAAGTTTAATTCGGAATGGATCAACGAAGAGTTGAGAGAGAATTAAATGCTGCAAGGAATGATTCAAATAGTGGAATAAGTATTGAGAGTGTTGGGGATAGCTTAACAAGACTCAGAGGTGTAATATTTGGACCCCCAGGGACACCTTATGAAGGAGGAAAGTTCACAATTGATATTGAGCTCCCTTCAAATTACCCTTTCACCCCTCCTAAAATGAAATTCGCAACCAAAATTTATCACCCAAATATAAGTAGTCAAACTGGAGGTTTATTTTATATATTTTATTTTTATAGTTATTTATTGATTTTGTTTCTGATTCCTTTTTGTCTTTTTGTTGATTTCTAACATCACAAATAATTACTTTATTTTTCTTTTTCTAGCAATCTGTCTTGATATATTAAAAAATGAATGGAGTCCTGCTTTAACGATGTACGTTTCATTAAGAATCTAACCTAATATCTTTCTATTTCTATTTCTATTTCAGAATTATTCAGATTTTGACTGAATCATAATTTTTTTTTTGAAAAAAAAAAAATGATTAGGAAAACAGCATTACTTTCTCTTCAAGCATTACTTTGTGCTCCTGAACCAAATGATCCTCAAGACGCAGTTGTTGCGGAAGTGTATAAAACTAATCATAAAAAATTCTTGGAAACAGCAATATTTTGGACAGAGACATATGCAAAACCAGATCATAATAAAAAGAAAGTTGATGCTCTTGTGGAAATGGGATTTGATGCAGCAAAAGCAACAAAAGCTTTAGAGGAAAGTGATTGGGATGAAACTGTTGCCCTTGAAAAATTATTGGGATGATAACAAACTTTACAATAGATATTTTAATTCTTTTTCTTTTATTTTTCTATTTTCTATTTTTCTTCATCCAAAAGAAAACTTTTCAATGTTCACTAACCCATTATAAATATAAAATAAATAAATAAAAAGACAGATATAGGAAAACAATGTATTTTTTTTTTTTTTCTTTTCTCTTCACCTTCAAACAAACAATAAAAACAATAAAAACAAACCAATACAGAAAAAATCGAAAAATAAAAATAAAAAATCAACAAAATTTCTATCAAAAAAAGAAAAAGAAAAAGAAAAAAGAAGAAAAAAAAAGGAAAAAAAAAAGAAAAAGAAAAAAATCAAGAATAAAAGTATAGAAAATAAATCATGGAAGAAGAGAATAGGACAAGACTGAATTTGACTGAATTATGGGTTTCTCACAAATGGTATTGCTCAATGAGTCTATTTCTCAATGGTTCAGGGAAAGTATTGAAATAATTTGACCATCCATCTCCAACTGAGTTCTTAAATCCATGAAGTATCTTTTGAGAGAAAAAGAAAAAAAAATAAATCGGTAAATACTTCTCTTTCTATGGAAGAAAATGAAAGAAAAAGAGGGAAAAAAAATACCTTAGTGAATTTCTCTCCTAAAGGAGGGGGAATTTGAGACCATGAAGCAATTGCATCACATAAATAGATAAAATCCTTGATAGAAATAAAATTATTTAATTAAGAAAAAGAAAAGAAAAAAAAAGAAAAAAGAAAGAAAATAAAAAATGAAAAAAATAAAATGGTACAGTTACAACTCCTTGAGGATTGACTTCAATAATAGCACAAAGTCCATAAAAAGCTGATTCTTTTTCATGATTATCTCTAATGTTTCTCATAATTTTACACCAACTATGAATAAAAGAGGCCATATGAGGTGCAACTTCATTAGGACAAACAAATCCTAATCTTCCGATAGTAATGGCTGCATTCTCAAGAAGGGTTCTTGGAATGGTTTTATCTTTTTTCACAATTTCAACTAATCTTCCTAAGATCACAGGAACATAGCCTTTGATATCTGATCCAAGTTGGAGGGAGAGTTCTCCAAGTGCCCAAATAACATTATTACAAACAGATACTAAAGAAGGGTCCATATTGTTGAGTAACTCAAGGAAGTATTGTTCAAGATATGGTCTCATATGAGGGAAACAAGCAATAGATAAATCTCCGATGAGAGCAAATGCACTTTGACGTACTTCTGGAACTGGATCCTTTATTTCATTTATTTTATTTTATTTTATTTTATTTTCAACAAAAACAACAGTTTTAGAATTTAATTGAAAAACTAACCTTAATACATTGTACTAACATAACAAAGATGGATGGATTAGTATTAACTATTAAAGATTCAACAGAGGTTTTTAATCCTTCACAAATACCACTAAGTAAATCCAATGCAACAATTAAAAAATCTTTATCTGGAAGCTCTTGAGATTGATCTTGCATATGGATCTAAATATGGGAGAGAAAAAAATATTGGAGTTATGTTTTTGTGTTTTCAATGAGGAGAAAAAAAAAAAGAGTACAGCAATTTGATTAAGGGTAGTAGCAATAATTCTGATACATCTATCAACAACAGGAGCAGCAAATGGAAGAAAACCAAGTCCAAGAGCAGTTGCAACAGAAGATAAACATTCAAGAAGGGGGAATAAATCACGTTCATCATCAACAAGTTCATTCCATTTTGTGATTAAAGGAGGCTAAAGAGAGTTAGCAAAAGAAGAAGATGATAAGAAAAAAAAGGGCAAAGACATAAATATTGAAATGAAAAAAAAAATGAAAAAATCAAACCATTAATACGTCAATATATTTTTGTTCATTTAAACTTCTTCCAACAGCTTCAGCAAGTGTTCCAATTGCATCATATAAAATTAATAAATTTTTATGCTATTTCAAAAAAATTGTTTATTAGAAAAAAAAAAAAAAGGAAAGTAGAAAGAAAGAAAGAAGAAAGAATCAAACTTGATATTTGCTAAAAGCAGAAACAAGACGTTTGAGAATAAAATCTAAATATGGGACAAGTTCAACAGATGCATCTTCTTCCAAAGTTGCAAATGCACTTTTTTATAAGACAAATAAGTTAGTGAAATAAAATAATTTTTGTTTTTTTAAAAAAAAGAAAAAACCTGCATGCTGCTTCTTGGACTCTCTTATTATTATCATTAACACGATCCAAAAGCTAAAATAATGAATTAAAAGAAAAAATCAATCAAAATTATCAAAAGAAAAAAGAAAGAGGAAAGAAGAAATATAAATAGATGATACTCCAATAATTAAAGGTTCAAAATATTTCTGTTTCTCTTGATTTTCAACAAACCAATGTCCATATCTACTTAATGTCCAACAAGTAATAGCTCTAACAAGAGGCTTTTTATTTGATTTATGATGATTAGATTCAAAAAAAAATTAAGAAAAGAAGAAAAGAAAAGAAAAGAAAAAAAGAAACCTTGGGATGTTGAAGTGAATTTAAAAGATAAGTTATAATTTCTGGTAAATGGGGTTCCATTCCAGAATAACAACCTTCAGCAATAGCTCCTAGGGCTAAAACTCCACATTCACGAAATTCCCATCTGTCAGAAGATAATCTTTCTTTTAAAATGGGAAGAATAACGGGAAGAAGTTCATCACGATAAATTGTTGCGATCAAATCAAGAGCAGCAGCTGAACACTAAAATAATAAATTCATTAGAACGAAAATAAAGATAGTAATTTTAAGAAGAATCCTTAAATTTTACCTTTCTAATGTTCCATTCTGCATAAAGATCATCATCCTCTTCATCATAATCATAATCCTCATCGTCATCATCTCCTTCATCTAATTCGTCATCTTCTTCAGGTTCTTTCATATACTTTCAAAAGAAAAAAAGAAAAAACATTAAATTATTGGAAAAAAATTAAGATAGAAAAAAAAAAGCAATTCAAAAACAATGAAAATAAAATCTTACTTCTGGATTTGTGATGTGTTGAGCTTGTTTTTGTTTTCCTTTAAGAATTTTTGGTTTAATATCTTCACTCCTATCTGGAACATGATAATCATCTTCATTTCCACGAAGAACATCAATATCTAATTCGGAATATACCATTCTATGAATAAGAACTGGGATAAGTCTTGGAAGAAGAGGTAATAAGATTTCATATGAATTTGGTTGTTCTGGGAAGGCAAGCCAAAATTCACAAGCTTCAAGGGCAACATTTTCATCTTGATCTTGAGTTGAATGGAGCATAAACTCGGCAATGGTTCCAATTTGAGGCATCAAATCATCAGGTCTAACTTCTAATAATAAAACTAATCCATGACAAACAGCTTGACGAACAGCTGAAGAGGCATCCGTTGCATGATTATAAAGAGATTGAATATATTGATTTAAATGAGTAATCAAAGCTTGAGGTTTGCTTGGAACAAATTGATTTAATGATTGGATTGCATAGAATCTTAATTTTTCATTGGGAGAATCAACAAAGGTTAAGACTCTTGGAATTAAAGCCTCTAAAGTACCAGCAAGTTGAGGAGATTCCATATCTTGTGCACAATCTTCACAAACTTTACAAATTGCACCTAAAGCTCCTTCAACAACTTGACCATCTGGATGAGCAAGTAAATTATAGAGGGCTGGTAAAAGGGAACCCCATTCACTTAAACCTTTACTACATAAAGTTGTTACAACTGTACCAATTGTTGATCTAACTAATTGATGAGAATCTCCTAGTGAAGCAATACAGCTTTCTTTGATATAATTTTTAACTTCATGATGGAATTCATCATAATGATTTCGAATATTGTTTTTAAGTAAAAGTCCAGCCATGGCTCTAACTCCTTCTTCTTGATTTCTCATTTGAGTTAAAATATAAATCAAATAGTTATTGTAATCCGCCATTGTATTGAACTCTTCGAGTCTCTATCATTTAAAAAATAATTAAAATATGAATGAATTAAATAAAATAAAAATATGAATTGTAAATTTTTTAAAAAAATGAAATAATTATTAAAATATGAATTGTTTAAATAAAATAAAAATACTCGTTGGACATGTCTGTGAAATTCATTATTTGCATTTGGGTCACGGCTTTGAAGCAATAAATGAACAATTTGATTCAATCCTTCTGTCTGAGGTGTCCAACCACTCATTCTTCTGTCAAACAACTATTATATTATATTAAAGAAAGAGGTCATGTTAATACTTTAACATTAAAACAATGTTTGAATTTATTTTCATTTCAGTTATAAATAATTATTAACAGTTATTTCAAAAAAAATTTTTTTTTTTGGTTTTTTAATTATATTTTTAGAAAAAAAATAGTTTAGTTTTTTTCAAATGATATAATCAACAAATGTTCATTCTTGTTCCTTTTTTTTTTTCTGGGATGTTTGAAACTTCACATCAAATCATTTCTAAAATAGAATTCAAATACAATTCAAAATCTATCACATATCTATATAATCTCCACTTCAATTTTATATAAATCATCAAATCAAAATCCAAAAACTGAGTTTTTTTACAACTTTTTCTAATTCATCCTTTTGAATTTTTTCAATCTTTTTTCGTCGATTCCTTCAAAATCAACTATTAATCATTTCAATTTGGTATGTATAGATTTTTTTAAAGAAAATACTAGTAATGAGATTAATGTTGGCAGAGTTAAAGTGGATGAAGAATGTTAAAGTCTTTATAATTGTTGTTTTTAAAGGTGATTGTTGAATGATGTTCCTTGTGTTATCTTATAAAGAAAAAGCAAAAAACTCGTGGTTTTTTAGAAGAAAAAAAAAAATGGCGTTTTTTTTTCCAAAGAACAGACTGAACTTTTTGAAAAATACCTCCAATCCCTCTCTTTTGTTTCTTCTTTTTCTTTTACCCACATCACTTATGAACTTCAGTCAAATCACAAAAAGGAATAAAGAAAAAGAAACAAATACAAAAGCAATCATTTTGGAAAACCAAAATTGACATTAGATAATTCAAATCGGTCATAGACTGACAGAAATCATTGATCTCAACAATTTTTCAAATTCGGTCGGATTCAAATTGAACATTTTCTGCTGTTTTAGCTTTTCAATTAGAATCATCTCATTTTTATCATTCCTTAATTCCAACTCTGTTCTAGGTAGTGAAGGATTACTTTTGTTTTCAAAAACCTCTTTCTGAATTTGAAAAATTGTTGTATTTTTGTGGAATTATTTGAACAAGATATGAAGAGATGGAGATGATAAATTTGTTAATCGCACTAAAACTTTTTAATCTTGTTATATCATCAAAGTTAATCGAAGAAACTTTGTGTCTGTTATTTCTTGAAAGATTAAACAACCATTTCCTCCTCCTCATGACAAAAATATCGGATTTGCGGGAGAATCACAAGGATAAACCTCAATCCTATCTCACAAAAAAAGTAAAAAAACAAAAAATCAGAAAAAAAAAAAAACAAACTAAAAAATCAAAAGAATTGAAAACCTTAATATTTCAATTCATAAAAGAATATCTCAAAGAATAATCCTAAAGTAAAATAAATAATAAACTTTTTGAGTTTTTGAATCGATATCGATTGAAAGTTTTTTTGATTCAGGGGGAAAAAGGTTACGAACAACTATCTTTAGGGCTCGTGTTGTAACTATTTTGGTTTTTCCTTTTACTTTTTTTCCTTTTTCTACTTTTTTTTCCTACTTTTTCCCTTCAAAACCCAACCTAATTCTACTTTCAATACTCATATCTCTACCTCAAAACCAATCAATCAAACATTAATTAGAAAATGGATACTGAAGAGCAAAAGTATACCAAGGTTCGACTTGGAAAGGTTTCTCATGGAGTCACTTTAACTCCTGAGTTTATCAAATTCTCAGTGTTTGAAGGGGAGAAAAAGAAGGATGATATCCCGATGGAAGAAGTCTATGGGGTCGAAGTGTATAAGGAAACAAGAGTGAAAATTTATCTGTTTTCAAAGGGAAAGTTCGAACAAGTTACTGTAGCATTTGAGAATGAAACAGAGGCGACTCAATGGAAGGAAGCATTAGCACCTTTGATTTCTGAAAAACGAAACGTTTTGTTGTTGTTGAACCCATTTGGTGGGGCAAAAGAAGCTGATGAAATTTATGAAAAACAGGTTAGAATTTTCTTTTTTTTTTCTTTCTTTTAAACACTTGTTTATTCGATATTTGATTCATTCATTTCTTATTATTTTGTTTTATTTTATTTATTTATTTCATTCATGTTTGTGTTAGTTTTATAAAAGATTAATGAAAAATTGATTTTTTTAATTCTCTAAATCTCTTTTATTAAATTAGGTCAGCCCAATGTTTCGTGTATCAAATGTCACTGTGGAAGTAATTCGTATTATTTCTTCTTTTTCTTCTTTTCCTTATTTTTTGACTTATTTTTTGAACTTTCCTTTTTTTTTCTTTCTTTTTTTCTTTATCATTTGTTAATCTTTAAAAGGAACAACACATCGTGGTCATGCTACAGAAATTGGAGAAACATTCAATTATGCAAATTATTCAGTAATTGCATGTCTTTCTGGAGATGGATTGCTTCATGAAGTCATTAATGGAATGTTAGGAAGAAAAGATTGGAAAGAAGCATGTAAAGTCCCAATAGCAATTGTATTTTTTATTTTTATTTTTATTTTTATTCTATTCTATTTATTTTCAAACAATAATTTACTAATGAACTTTTCTTTCTTTCTTTCCTTTTTTTTAAAAAAAAATCAAGATTCCTGCAGGTAATTTTTAATACCTCAAAAAATAGTTTTTTTAAAAAAGAAAGAAATTTAATCTAATTTAATAATGGATTTATAGGTTCAGGGAATGCATTAGCAAGATCAATTAATTGCCATAACCTTCAAACAGCTGTATTCAATGTTATTAAAGGTAATTTAATTATAATTATTTTCTAAAGAATGAAAAATGGAATCAATTCAATTATAAAATTAATCAATTAATTAATTAGGACAATCTAAACCTCTTGATGTTTTAGCTGTCACAATGAAAGAGAAAACGATATTTTGTCACCTTTCAGTAACTCATGCAATTATAGCTGATATCGATTATGAATCTGAAAGATTTAGATTTGCCGGATCTTCTCGTTTTCTAATCTCTGCTCTTGCTCGGCTTTTGAATGTGCGTCATTATAAACTCAAAATTAGTTTTTTGGAACCAACTAAAGAAGAAATAGAAACTCATAAAAGATTAAAATTAGAAGAAAATGAAAAGAAAGTAAATGAAAATAAAGTAGGAGAAGAAGGAGAGGGAGAAGGAGAGAAAATGGTGGAACAAATTGAAGAGTCTCAAACAGAAGCCAGTTCTCGAGGAATCTATGCAAATAATGTTCTTGATGGAGTTGAACTCACAGAGAGTCGTTATGAGTTTGGAGCAGTCCCAAATGATTGGACTATTTTAGAAGGAAACTTCTTCTTTTTCTCTGTAATGAACTTTCCTTTTGTGAGTTTGGATACATGTATTGCACCTTATGCTGAAATGGATGATGGACTTTTTGATTTATCTTATACCTTAGATACCTCAAGTACACAAATGATTCCTCTCTTTTTGAAAGATTTAGAAACTGGGGAAGCTATTGCTAATGATCAAAGAGTTAAAAAAATCCAAGGAAAAGCATTATTTTTTGAACCTTTATCGAAATCAGGAATTTTAATGTTAGATGGAGAGAAATATGATCTTCAACCTATAAAAATTGAAACAAAAAAGAGGCTACTAAACATTATCTGTCCTAAACAACTACCTTTACCATTGATTCAAAAACCAAATTGAAAGATAAAATTTTTATTAGTTTTTAAATTTTTTTCTTTCCTTTTTTTTTTTTTTTTTTTTTTTTTTTTTTTTTTTCAATTGTTTCAAAGTCAAAATCACTGAAATATGAAATTTAATTTCAATCTCTTTCTAAAGTTGTGAAAGGGGGAAACCTCATCACCTCCATCTCCCTATTTCATTCTCGAAGCAAATCTTTCATTTCTCGAAGACCCAAAAAATACTCACGTGTAATCCCACACCAAATAGTTTACTCAAATAGAAGGTAAAAAAGAAGGATAGAAGAATAATAGAATCAAAGAAATTCTATTAGAATAGAGGTCACAAACAAAAAGAACAATGAGAACTAATCTTATGACTCAACGCAAAATGAAATCATCAAATGAAAGAAGAAACAAGTGATAGATTTCACTTCTTTTTCTTTTTTTTTTTCAAATTTTACAAGAGCAAAAAAAAAGTTTTAAAGAAAAATGATTGAATATTAATGTTTTTAAAATAAGGTTTTTGAGTAATATAGATCTTAGTGATTGAAAAATTTTTTGACTTTTGATTACAGTGATTTTTGTTTTATTGAAACAAGGAAATTGACAACCAGAGAAATGTGAAAAGAAAAGGAAGAAAAGAAAGAAAAATCGGAATTTTTGATTGGGTTTCCTTTTTTTTTTTTTTTTTTTTTTTATAA
>Ga0209960_1003431_pt1 | contig 13660 bp, 17 predicted proteins | sample ThiBiot_500_plan_2_FD_183947 | JGI IMG/M metagenome (GOLD analysis project Ga0209960, IMG submission 183947) | Wastewater bioreactor microbial communities from Cape Town, South Africa - Thiocy_expt_500_plan (SPAdes) | ecosystem: Engineered > Bioreactor > Thiocyanate-remediating >... | reverse complement strand
AAAAGGACTCGCAGCAACAGGAGCAACTGATGATGGATTTTATGGTCAAGGTATTATTATTATTTATTTCCTTGACTTCTTTCATTTCATTAAAAAATAAAATCGAAATAAAGGGACTTATTTTAGTAGTTCACTATGTTATTCATCAAATTATTCTAAAGATAGTCCTGATGGAAAACCATTTATCATTTGTATGATTACTCCTGGAAATGTTTATCCTGGTTTCCTTTCATTTCTTATTTTTCCTTCAACTTTTCTTTTTTTCAAAAAAATAATTAATTAGTGACAGAAAGCCCATACATTCAAGAAAAAGGAAATCCATACCTTGAAAGATCAGCTAGAGTTGAAATTAATCCGGAAGGTTTTATTCGAAGACCATGTAAATTGGGCTATCAATCTCATTATACTTTAGGTTCACTTCTTTTTTTTTTTTTTTTTTTTTTTTTTTTTTTTTTTTTTTTTTTTTTCTTTTTTCTTTAATTTCTTTCTTATATATAAAATTAAAGTGGATAAGAGAAAGTTGAAAGACGCATATCCAATCACAGGAAATATTGATGAAAATGTTGCAAATGAAATGGTTGTCTTTGACAAAGCTCAAATCCTTCCTCTCTTTGCTATTTACTTCAAATAATTTTTGACAGAAATCAACAAAATAAAAGAGATTCTCATTCTTTCAAATGATTTAACATAGCTAACTTACTTGTTGAAATTTAAATGAAAATAAAGTCCAAAGCATTTTTTTAAAAAAAAAAATGCAATAATTCTTATGAACAATCAAAATAATATATTTATGGGGAGTGTACATATTTTGTTTTAATAAGAGGAGGAAAAATTCTAATCTCTTTCTTCAGCATCTTCATCATCACTAAACATATCAGATGAAACCAATGAAACAGTATCATCTCTTTCCCTCCTTTCATCTGGAAGAAATCCAAAACTATCTCTCTTAGGTGTCTATTAAGAAAAAATAAAAGAATGAAATTTATTGGAGAAAAAAAAGAAAGAAAGGTGGAAAAAAAATTACTCTCAAACTTTTAATTGATGAACAACATTTGGAAGTTCGATCATAAAGAGGAAGTGCTTGAAGTCCTTCCTTTCTAAGAACTTTTCTTCGATATAGAAATGATAGAACACAGTATAAAACAAGGAAAACTAACATACTATTAAAAAGAAATACAAATCAAATCAGTAAATTTGATAATGAATTGAAAAAAAAAAAAAAAAGATACACAATTAAGAAAACGATCCAAGGATTGAGAGCAACAGGACATGCATGAGAAGTTGCCCAAGCAAAAACATAATTACAATTATCATCTTCCAAAAGAAAAACTGGGTTTCCTTTACCTTTTTTTGAATCACAATTAAATGTTATAATCACTTTTCTAGTGGAATTTGTATGGCGACAAATATCTCCATCAGTATAAGTCAAAGAAAGTACTCCATCTTTTATTATTATTTTTATTTTGTCAAGAATAAATAATCATAAATAATCCATGGATCAAAAAAAAAAAAACCTGAATAAACAAGATCAGTTGAAACTACTCCTAAATTAAAATGTTTCTCAGGTTTATCAGTTTCTTGTTGATGAGCAGCAACATTTTCAGGAATTGGATCATCTTCAGGGCCTCTATATAAAATTGGTGCACATACATTTAATCTATAAGTATATTTTTCTTCTTCTCTTCCATCTTTTGCAATCCAATCTTCTCTAGAAAAAAAAAAAAAAAAAAAAAATCAATTACCCAGACTTCCTCGTTAATCCTCTAAGATCATACAATTTTCCATCATCATCACGAACAGTGCAATCCTAATTTCAAATTATAAATGAAAATTGTAATTTAATTTAATGATCGAATTGGTTGATTTTGACTTTGAATAAAAAAAATGAAAATAATAAAGATAGAAAGTTTTTCAAAAAGAAATAAAAAATGGAAATTATGAAATAATTACAAGATAAAGTTATTTTTTGAAAAAAAATAAGAGTTTCATTAATTATTAAATTTCAAATCTTGGTTCATTTAACTAATTGATTGCTTAAATTTAATTTTTCTTGTTAAACCATTAACTCGTTCATTTTCAACTCAATCCCCATAAAAATCATATCAAAAGATAGCCCAAGAAATTCTCTTTCATCCCACATCAATTATAAATCAACTCAATCAAACAAATAATGAAACAAACCGAAGCAAAGGAGAGACTGAGAAGTAAAAGCCAAGCAACCAAAAACAAAATAACTTTCGCCATGTTTTTTTATTCTGATTGACCAATCAGCTGACCAAAAAAAAAATCATGGCGAAAAAACAGGAACTTTTCCCGCCAAAAAGAAAATCAAAAACTTTTTTTTTTTTTTCACTTTGACTTTTGATTCAACCCTTATTATTTTTGTTAAAATTGTTTTTATAAAGGATAATTTGATTGTTAATTTGTTCATTTTTGAAAAGAGGAGTTCTTAGGCTATCTTTTGATATGAATTTTATTTGGATTCGAGGAAAGTCATGAGAAATAGAAAAGTGAAAAAGAAAAAAAGCGTGAACAAAAAAAAAAAAAAAAAAAAATTTTTTTTTTCTGGATTTTTGATAAAATATCAATTGAAACCTTATAATTGAAACCAAAATATCTATACAACTTTCGAAAGTTATAACTTATTTTATGAATTTCAACTTTTATTTATTGTAATGTATTATTTTGAGTTTTGAAAAGTTTTTTGATCCCGAAAAAAAGAAAAAAGAAATGAAGGGGCAGGAAAAAAAAGTATTAAAATATTAATTATTACAAAAATAGGATCTGAACCAGTAAAAACCAGTAAAGTTTTCAACATTTAGGAACATCTTTGGAAATAACTATAGAATCTAATTAGAGTAATTTCTTTTTATTCATTTTTTTTTGTAATTCTTTAATTTTAAGTTTATTTTTTAAGTTTCAAATTTCCCCTCAAAAAAAAGTCAAACTCAATAATTGTTAATCAGGATTTCTTTCTTTGATTTTATTGAAATTCAGATTTTGCACAAGATTAGCCTAGTTATCAGAAAGAAGAGAGAAATCATTGCATTGGGGAGAAAAGATAATTTAGATTTTAATAGAAGGTAATTTTACTTCCTCTTCTTTAAAAATAGAAAGAAAGAAAGAATCAATCTAATTCATTCATTATATATTTCTCAGAAAATGGAGGAAAATGAAAAGAATACTTTACAATTCCCTTTTTTAACTTATAACTATCAAATTCAAAATGGAATTGAAATTCAATCACAACCAACTCCTGGAATATTGATTTTGGATCAAAATTGTATATCTTGGAAACTAACAATGGCTCCAACTTCAAATGGAATTTCTTATCCTGTATCATCATTAAAAAGTTCATCAACATCTTCAACTGGACACCCTTTATTAACTTTTGTTGAGAAAGATGGATCCGGAAAAGTTCTTCGTTCAAAAGATGTTGAATTTATAATGAAAAGTGAAATTGAGAAAATATTTTCAGAAATTATAGAGGAAATTGTGGAATCAAAAACTTTTTATATTTACAAAATTTTTATGAAAAAAAAATCTCAACTTGGAAAGAAGAAAAAATATGTTGAAGCTCATTTTCTATTAACTCAAAGAAAAATTTTTTGTGGAGATTCAGAGAGACCCTCAAAAGTCAAGATTGTATCATTAGAGAATATTCAAAATATTAGAATTGTGGATAAAAATAATGAATCCAAATTTGAACCTGAAGGAGATGGGAGGGATGATACTTCAAAACACTCTGTCTCATCTTATCGATCAAAACAAAGTATTGAACTACCACAAGGATTTGGAGTTGAAATAGCTTATACAAAATCAAATTCAACCTCTTATATTTTAATTTTCTCTGATGACCTTCAAGTAACAAGAACAATTTTGAAGAAAACTCTGGAATTTTATCTTGAAAAATGGTTATTATTATTTGAAGACAAAACTCATCAAAGTAAAGCTTTAAACATCATTTATGGATTATCCTATCTTCCTGAAGCTATAGAATCAATGATTCAACATGAAAAGATTATATCCTCTTTATTATCTCAAATTACATTAGGAACCATGACATTAAAAGAGTCATTATTAGAAATTTTCACAAGAATCCTTCCTTTTCCTGGTTCAGTTCAAAACGTTTTAGAGATATCTCATGATTTTCCTATGTTAATGATTCAATTCATTGAAGATTCCTCCAGTTCTCTTATCATAAAGTCATTGTCAAAGGTGATTTTTTTTTTTTTTTTGAAAATAGGATTAAATCTTTAATAATAGGATATATTATTATTAATTACTCCTGAGGATGAAGAAATTATTGAACTTGTTATTTCAAATAAAAAAGTCCTTCCAAAATTATATTCAATGATTTTAGGAAATGAAGAACAATCACTCATTGCAATTTCAACTTTAGCAAATATATCAATTTCTTCAAAAGGAAGAGAAAGAATAATGAAAAATCATTCAGCGTTCTCAAACATTTTAAATAATTTAAAACCAAATGCTTATCAACCAATATTTCTTCAGGTTTGTTTTTTTTTAAAAAAAATAAGAATAATTGAATTTTCATTTTTTATTTTTATGTTTCAATTTTTTTTTTTTTTTTTTTTCACAAAAAAATTTAGTCAGTAAGAGCTATCGCAAATTTAAGTGAATATTTTATTGGATTAGATGATCAAATAAACTCAAGAATGAGTGATATCAAAGTTATATCAAGTCAATTCATTAAATATATTTCTGAAATTAATCATTATGAAGATACCCCATATATCCAAAGTTTGGTTAAAGGAATCTCCAATCTGACAAAAAGCAGTCAAATCGCAATTGAAGCAATTTCATATCAACCTGTATGTGTCTCAATTTTTTTTAAGCTTCTCAACTTGAATTCTCCAATGATCCCATATTTAATTTCTATCATTGCACAAATTTCTGATCATTATCCTGATTTTGTTAGAAAGGAAGAACATGAATTTCCAAGACTTTTAGGGTAATTACCTCTTTTTCTTTTTCTTTCTTTCTATTTTGTCTTTTTTTAAAAAAAAGATAATTGAAAGAAAATTGAAAATTGAAAACAAAAAAAATCAGACTTTTTGAATCTTCAAAATTCTCAATTTCACCTGATCTCTTAAAAATTTTTTCAAATTGTTCTGATGTAGTTTTTTGTTTGAATGGATTAGAATCAAAACATTTTATTGAAAAATTACTTAATTTTCTTGGAAGTCAAGATAATCAAGTTTCAGAATGTTCACTTAAACTTTTAGCAGATATATCACTTCTTCCTTTTGCTCAACATGTTTTATTGGATTCAAATCTTGAACCTTTATTTCAAATACTTAAAATTGAGGAAAGAAAATCTCATAGACAAATTTGTTTAAAAATATTTATGAACATCATCAAATTGGATAAAGAAAACTCTGTTTTTGGAAATCATTTGGAAATATTACATTCAAATTTGAGACAATTAATTTTAGAAAGTACAGATGAACTCCTCCTTCGTGATCATGTTACATTACTCTCTTTAATTTCTCAAAGACCTGATTCAAAGAAATTATTAATTACTGATATTCCACTTCTTTATCATCTTTCATCTCTCTTTATCTCAGATGATCCTGTCACATCAAATCGTGCAAGTATTAGTCTCTGTCATATTTTCTCTCAACTTGAACATTTAGAAGGAAAATTGATTCCTGAACATCAAAAGTTAATTGATCATTTGATCAAGGAATTTATGAAAACTCAAACTTTTATCAATTTAGATGATCAAATCCTCAAAAATGAACTATCAAAAAAATATATTCAAGTTTTTTCTTCAATTACTTGGACTAAAGTTTCATTTTTAAAAGATCAAACAAAGATTTTAATTGAAACTTTTTCAAAGTTAATTCTCTCTGATTCAATAGATTCTATGACATTAATTCATTCTCTTCGAGTTTATTCTTCACTTATTGGTTCATTTTTTTTTTTTTTTTTTTTTCTAATTGAATTTTTTTCTTGATTTATTTCAGGAAAAAAAAAAATAAAATAAAATAAAAAATAGGACAAGAAACTATGGAATATTTATATCAACACAATTTAAATCAAAGTGCAATAATTTCTAAAATTATTTCTTTGATTGGAGAAAATCAAGATGATGAAGATATTCTTTTAGCATCTTTACAATGTTTGAATCAAATTTCTCAATTTTCAATGGGACAAATTATATTATTAAATGATTCTAGAACAGTTAGTTCCCTTGTTTGGTTATTGTCAAACAAGAAAAAAGGTCATATTACTGAGCAAGTTACATCAATACTTTCAAATCTTTCAATTTCTCAAACTGGACAAAATGATCTTATTAAACATCAAGAATTATTGGATCATATTATCAATGTTTTTGTCCACAATAATGAATCTCTCATTTTAAAAGAATTAAATCAGGCACAACTATTATTTGGAAATGAATTAAATATATTCGATAATCAAGTACCCGAAACAATATCAGCTCTTGTCAAAAAGAGATTAAGATCTAGTGAATCTCAACAAAGCTTTCTTTTATTTGATCCAGGAAAAAATGGAAAAAACCCTTTACATTTAATATTTGATGAGTTAACTGATAAACAGCTTCCTCAACCTATATCAGACCCAAATGATGTATTCTTTATTTTTATTTTTTTTGAAATAAATTTTTATAATTCCAAAAAAAAAAAAAAAAAAAAAAAAAAAAAAAAAAAATAGGACAATCACCCTCGAGTTATTTTTCATTTACTTTCCTTACTTGCAAGTCTATCAAAATTAACAAAAGTTCAAGAAGAGATTGAAAAGCATGATTCAACTCAAGCATTTATTATTAGAGTATTTTTATTTCTTTATTGAAAGATCAATTGAATTGAATTTAATTAAATTGAATTGAAAAAAAAAATAAAAATAAAATTAGGTTTTCAAAATTTTAGAATGTACAAATTATATTGCCTTGAGAAGTATTACTCAAATTATTTCAAACCTTTTACAATCAAATTATCATCAATCATATATTCATACGAAACCAAACTTTATTTCAATTTTACTTTCATTGGCTGCTTCAGAAGATGTTGTAATAGCATCAAATGCAATGTCCTCTTTAAAATGTATTCTTCGTGATAATCAAGTATTTTTTCTTTTTCTTTTTTCTTATTTCTTTCTTCCTTTTCTTATCAAAATAATAAAAGTCAAGAACTATAATTCTCGGAGAAAATGGAACTTTCATTAAGTTAATATTTGATACTGTTTATAAATGTGGTTCTTCAGAAATTGAACAAGATTTAATTTGTACATGTATAGAAACTATTTTAAGTATTGTTGATGCTCCTCTAGGTGGAGCCTATTTCTTAACATATAAAAGAGATTCTAAAAAGGTAATCTAAATTCAAAGTTAAAGATGAACACTAAAAAAAAAAAAAAAAAATAAAGTTTTTTGAAGGATTACTAAGGTCGAATGGATGGAGAAGGAGTTCATCATCTCTTTCTTCAATAATTTATCAATTAACTCTATTTGATGAAGGTCACAAACTCTTTGAAGGTTTGAATTATTATTTTTGTTTCTTATTTTTTCTAATTCAAAATCAAAATCAAAATCAAAATCAAAATGAAAAAAGATAAGAATAAAGAAGATGAATACAGTGTTGGATATTATTTAATTATTAGAACTCTTAGTTATCTTTCCCTTCCTCTTCAACATTTTGTTCAAATGTTAATTGTGAATCTTTTAACTCCAAGTCAAACTCATTTTGAAAGACTCCTTGTTCAAATATGTGAAGATCAAACAGATGTTTTATTGAAGAAAAAGAATGACTCTTCCAAAATATTAAAATCTTTGGATAATTTCTCTTCATCAGATTGCTCACAACTATTTTCAAATTTAACTTCGAGTTTTCTAATTTTAAAAATCTTGCAAACTGAGACTGTAACAAAAATAGCAACTTATACTTATCAAAAAATTCAACAATTTCAAAATATTCAAGATGAAGATTTACTCAAATGTTTCTTGAGCTTAACAAATCTTGCAGGAAATAATTATAGAGCTAGAGAATTTCTCCTTAATCATCAAAATGAGTTTGCTCCTTCATTAATTCAAATCTTAAAAGAAAGAGGTTTATCTGAAGTCTCCCAAAATATGTAAGAATTTCTATTTTTGATTTTTTTTTTTTCAATTTTTAATTTTTTTTAGAAATTTAATTATTTTCAATTTCTAGATTTTTGATTGAAAAATGTGTCATTACTCTCAAACTTACTGATGCCATTTATTCATCAATTGTAACAATCTCTTCAAAACAGAATGGACTCGAAAATTTTGTGAATACTCCAAAATTTGTTCGATATTTATGGACATATGGAATTCCATTATTTTCAAGCCCTTCATCTTTAACTTTGATAAAAATGGATGACGAAATCTCTCAACATTTAATATCAATATTAAAATCACTCTCATTAATGTTATTTAGAGCTTCAACACTTCCAAAAGGAGAAGAAAAATTATTAAGAAGTGAAGATGTGGTCCAATTCTTATTTAAAATCTTAATTCATTGTGAAAGGTTAAAATTTAATTATTTTTTTTTTTTCCAAATCAAACTTAAAATTGATTGAATTTATTTATTCTAAAGGCAACTTGGTATCTCAAAAACTGATATTCAATTGGCGATGGGGTTTTTACTACAGAAATCAGAACCAATGTTTTCTTTTTTTTTTCTTTCTCTTTTTGAAATTTTCAAGATCCAAAAACTTTTCTTTCAATCATAGCGATAAAGTAATCAACGAAACTGAATATCCTCCTTCTGTATTTGATAAAGTAATTTTGATTTTCTTTCTTTCTTTTTGAATTGATTTTAAACTCAATCATCACAAATAATTTAGTATAATTCTGACTATAGTAAAATTGGAAAATGGATTTTAGGATGTTTAGCCAATCTAGTTTACTTTCCAGTTTATTTTCTTTCTTTTTTATTTTCTTTTTGAATTTCTTTGAAAAAAAAAATCTTTTAAATAGATTCCTCATGCTAAACTTCTCTCAGGAATTCAAGATACATCTGATGAATTTCGACAAATTGTAAAATTCTATTCTGAATAAATACCAAATGACAATGGATTAACTCTATGACTTTGCAAATCTCAAATCCATTTTCTATTTCAAATCAAACTTTCGAAGAAATATTTCAACTACAACAACAAATACTTCAATTCTCAGCAATAGATCCATTAATATCCCTTCAAACTTTTTAAATAGTTCACTGTCCAAGTTGATCTTCCAAAATCCAATCCAATCTCTCAAAGTCTCATTCCCCAATATTTATAATACCTAAATTGAAATAGTTAGATATATATCTATTTGATTGTAATTCTTGAATCAACTTGGGATTCCCATATTCCACCTTGATGTATAAGCAATTAATTAATGGGACTGATTCGAAAGGTTGGGTTTCGGAAAAAAGGAAAATTTTTTTAAAAAGGGGACTGGCAAAAGAAAACTTTTAATTATTGAAATGCTGCTGCTATCTATTCTCTCTTTGCTTCAGGTTTGTCTTCACACTCTACAACACACTAACACTGCTTTTATATTTTCAAACCTTTGAAACTTATTCGCAATTAATGAATTGAATCCTCAAAATTGTTGCTTCCAATAATGTTTTTGAAAAAAAATAAAAGAAATGTTTCAAAAAAAATTTTTTTTTTTTTTTGGGAATGGATTTGTAAAGATTTTAATTGTAATTTGTAGTTGAATTAGAAACTTAGTTTGTATTCAGAGTGTAATTATTGTAATTATTTGGGATATAAAAAGAGAAAATCTATTTTATTTGAGTTCATTTTGTGTTTTATCGTATAATTCGAAAATCTGGTTGAGAGATTCTATCTCCTCTGATTCTCTACTGATTCTAATAATTTTCTCACGAATTGAACTCATTGATTGAACTTATAATATTTTTGAAATTTTATATTGTAGGTGATTCGGTTAGCAAGTTTATGTGTAGATATTGTCTTTCAGGTTCTTCCTCAACCAAATGGGCTTCAGATTGCATTGTAAGATTTTTTTTATAAAAAACATTTTCAATTAACTAATTGATCTCTGAAATCTCTCTCTTTGATTTTGATCTTATTCTTATTGTAAGGATTGCAATTGAAGGAATCTTCATTGTTGTATATATACCTGCTATTTTGGCTCGTTTTCATAAATTGTTGAATTGGAGATTGCGAATAAATACATATGTATATTTTATTTCCTTTGTTTTTGAAAAAAAATATATTAATTAATTATATCTTAAAACAAGACCATTTGGATTATTTCCCTCAATTTAATACTTGATGTTGCTTTGGTCATCACAAAGATAGCAAATAATGATATACCAGTTCCATTTTATGAGTTTTTTTCTCAATCCTTAGGTAATTTAATGGAAGTGAATCCTATTTATCCTTGGATTGCTTTCGAATGTTTAGATTGTCTTTTTCTTGTAAGAAATTCTTTTATTTATTTTTCTTCTTCTTCTCTTAGACCTTCAAATTATTTTTTTTTAAAATAAAAAATCTTTAATTTTAAAATATTAGATTTGTATTTGGATGATGATATCTCAAGAGAAAAAATGGCTCCCAAATACCTACACACAAATTGGTTTGATTATAATTTTTTTGAAAAGTCTTTATCAATTTACAAAACAATATTTAAATTTCTATGTTTATAGATGAACAATCTGAATTCCCTTTAGAAAATTTAAGTGGGCCACAATTAGGAAATGGTGTGAATTTTTTTTTTTTTTCCAATTTATACTTTGAATTAGAATTAAAATTAAAATTCTTGTTAATAATTAGGTCAAGAAGGAAGAGATCATTGGATGAACTCAAATATTTTTTCTCAATTCGTATTTTCTTGGGTAACACCACTTGTTCAATTAGGAGCAAGAAAGCCACTCGAGTTCTCAGATTCTTTTCCTCTACTTCAAGAAGATACTGTGGAACAAGCATCTGTTAATTTATATGAGAATTGGATGAAAGAAGTTGAAAAAACAGAACTTATTAATCAAACAATTACTGATCCAACAAAAAAGTTGTTTTTTTTTTCAAAATAATTTATAATTTGTTTCAAGATCATTTTACTCAATTTTAATTTATTTTTTGTATCGTCATTCATAGAAAGATACCTTCAATGAAGTTAGCATTTGTAAAAACATACATATTTGATTACTTTGTCAAGATAGGAACAATTAGATTAGTCAAAACTTTTTTCATCTTGGTGACATCAGTTTTTGTACTCCCTTTACTTCTCAATTTTATTCAACAAAAAGATGAAGGAGAATCAAATGTTTATTATGGAGTTAGTTTAGTACTCTTATTAACCTTCTGTACATTCATGCAATCCGTTTCTCATCACCAATTTTTCTTTGTTGCTTATAGAATGGGAATTCGAGTTTGATTTTCTTTTCTTTTCCTTTGAATTTGAATGGTAATTATAACTTCTTTTTTTGTCATTTCTTCGCTATATCCAGATTAGAGCTTCTTATATGACATTAGTTTATTCAAAAGCACTCAAACTTCGAAATACTAAATTACCTATAGGGGAGATTGTAAATATGGTTTCAACCGATTCTCAAAAAGTTCTTGGTAAAAACTTTATATTTATATTTATATTTATAATTTAATTTTATGATTAAAACAAATGAAATAATTTAATAGAGGGCTCCATGACTTCACATCATGTTTGGGCCTCTTCTCTTGAAGCTTTGTCTATTATAATATTTCTGTATATAAAAATTGGGGTTTCTTGTATTCCTGGAATCGCAATTGTGGTAAATAATATATTTTGATATTTTTTGAGATTATCTTATTATTTTCGTTCTCAAAAAAAAAAAAAAAAAAAATTAAACCTTAATAGATGTTATTCTTCCCTTTCCAAGGATTAGTTGGAAGAACAATTGCAAAATTTCGAAGAGCAACTATGAAGGCAGTTGATTTTAGAGTTAGGTTAATGACAGAAGTTTTATTTTCAATCAAATTAGTCAAACTCTATGCTTGGGAAGAATGTTCTTTTTTTTTTTGAATGATTTTCAGAATAAACTAAACTCAAATAAAATAATAAAAAAGATTTTGTCAAATCAGTTTCCGAAGCCAGAAGTAAAGAATTAACTCAACTTAGAAGGCTTTCTTTCCTAAAAGTAATCAATTTACTAGGAGGAGTTTCTATTCCAATTATAGCTGCTGTGTCTTCTTTTATAACATATTATCTTCTTGGAAATACATTTGATGCACCAACAGGTTTTCTTCTTCTACTTTTTTTCGAAACAAAAAACAAACTTCTAATTCCTTTAGTATTTTCTGCGTTATCTTTATTTCATTTGCTAAGAATGCCAATGTCAGTTTTTCCTAATGGAGTTAAATGTATGGCAGAAATTCTTGTTTCTTTAGATCGATTACAAAAAATATTATTATTACCTGAAGTAGAAGTTGAAATCAAAAGAGAAGCAGATATTGAAAGGTTTATTTTTTATTTTTATTTTTTTCTTTCATTCTTTCTTTTTCTTTTTTCTTCTAACATTTACCAAATAAACTGAATTCCCAATTGACGAAATAGTCGAGTTGAATTAAAAGAAGCTTCTTTTTCATGGGATTCCTTCAATGATCAAAGTTTTACCCTTCAAGATATTAACTTAACTTTAACACCTGGAAAAATTGTTGCCATTGTTGGATCTATTGGAGCAGGAAAATCAAGGTTTTTATTTATTTATTTATTTATTTATTTATTTTGATTTTGGTGACAATTATTTTATTTTATTTTTCCTCTTAGTCTTCTCTCTGCTCTACTTAATGAAATGGATAAATTATCAGGATCAGTGAAAATCTCTGGAACAATTGCTTATGCTCCTCAACAACCTTGGATTATTAATATGACATTAAGAGATAATATTTTATTTGGAGCACCTTTTAATGAAGAATTTTATGAATTTTGTCTAGAATGTTGTGATTTAAAACAAGACATTGAATCTTTTCCTGGAAAAGATCTCACAGAAATTGGTGAAAAAGGAATTAATTTAAGTGGAGGACAAAAGCAAAGAGTCTCATTAGCAAGAGCAATTTATAGTCAAAGTCAAATCTACTTAATGGATGATCCTCTAGGAGCTGTTGATACTCATGTTGGAAAACATCTTTTTGATAATGCAATTGGAGGATTAAAAAGGTTAAACAAATCAATATTACTTGTTACTCATCAACTCCAATATTTACAAGATGTTGATCAAATCCTTGTCATGAAGGATGGAAAAATCGTTGAATCTGGAAGTTACACCGAACTCATTAATCAAAAAGGAGAATTTTATGAATTAGAAAAATCAACAACTCAACTCACTCAAGAGGAAGATGAAGATGAAGATGACACCAACGAAAAAAGTTTTTTTTTTTTTTTTTTTTCTACCTTTACTCACTTACTTTTTTTCATACTAATAATCAAATAAAATAAAATAAAAAAAGAAAAAAAAGAAAAAATTCCTTTATCTACTTCACCTTCCCAATTATTTAAAACAATGACAAAAGAAGATAAAGGTTCTGGTTCAGTTCCATTTGCCATTTATAAAAGATATGGACAAGAAGCTGGAGGTTTTTGTATAATCGGACTCATCATCCTTGTATATATTGGAGCTCAAGTAATTTTTTTTTTTGTTTTTTTTTTTTTTTCGGTTTGAAT
>Ga0209960_1003429_pt1 | contig 13669 bp, 14 predicted proteins | sample ThiBiot_500_plan_2_FD_183947 | JGI IMG/M metagenome (GOLD analysis project Ga0209960, IMG submission 183947) | Wastewater bioreactor microbial communities from Cape Town, South Africa - Thiocy_expt_500_plan (SPAdes) | ecosystem: Engineered > Bioreactor > Thiocyanate-remediating >... | reverse complement strand
TTTTTTTTTTCATTTTTCATTTTTTCGAACTATAAAAAAAAATTGGAATAGTGCACTTTTGGATTTGTTACTTGGAAAGACAGCAGCTTCAGAAAAAAAGGGTGGTCAAGTTCGCTTACAACCTCAACAAACAGTTAGTTATTCATATTCACCATATTCAAGTCAATTATCTGCTTCTAGTTCAAAACCAACACCATCAAAATCAACACATGAGGAGAGAGAGAGAGAAAAAGAACGAGAAAGAGAAAGAGAGAAATATCGAGAGAAAGAGAGGGAAAGAGAGAGAGAAAGAGAAAATGAAAGAGAAAAGGAGAGAGAGAAACTAAGAGAGAAGGAAAAAGAAAGAGAAAGAGAACTTTTAGCATTTGAGAATGAGAAGAAGAAAGAGATGGCTAGAAAAGAATTTGAGGCTCGAAGAATTGAACTTGAAAAAGAAGAAATTAAAAAGGCTATTGGTGTTGATGTAGCTCAATTAGAAGCTCTTTCATTAGATAGTTTAATTAATTTCAAAAAATTTGATCAAGACATTGAAGGATTACCATATTGTACATATGTCTCTCCAAAAAAGGAAGATTGGAAATTGGCAACAAGAAATGTGTTTATTGAAGAGCCTACGTTAGGAAGATTGGAGGTATTCCAATCAAATGAACACAAAGTTTACCAAAGAACAAAAGATGGATTAGTTAACGTTACAGCATTGTTAGGAGTTTTAGGAATCTCTTCAACAAATTTGAACAAAATTACTTTTTATTTAACAAAAAATAGTGGAAAAGCTTTTCTTGATTTAAAAAGTTCCCCTGATAAATTGGTAAATGGTATTTGGTAAGTTTTTAATCTTTCTTACTTTTTTTTTTTCTTTTTTCTTTCTTTCTTTTCTTTTTCTTTTCTTTTTCTTTTTCTTTTTCTTTCTTGTTCTTTTTTCTTTCTCCAATTTCACATATTTAATTCCCTCCAATTTAGGGTCTCTTACAAATTAATTGTGGCACTTTTATTTTCACTTTCTACTTCAGATGAAAAAACTAGTCGATATTTACAAACTGAACAGAGAAGTGAATTATTATATCGATTTTGGGAAATGCTTGATTTTGATACTGATCCTAAATCGGAAACTGAAAGTGTTTCTGATATGGAAATTGATGGAAAAAGTATTCTTATTTTCTTTCTCTCTTTCTCTTTTATTTATTTATTTTTCTCTCTTGAAGGAAAAAAAACAAATTCAACCCAATTAAAATTAAAAATAAATTAAATAGACAAAGAGAAACAAGCTCTTCAAAAATTTGCTCTCAAAATACCAAATTCAGATCCAAATGTTATCGTTGATGTTGGTGCTTCTTTCCCATGTTCTGCAATCACCGTTCCAAATTATGTTTCATATCTCTCATTCCTATTTTCAATGGAGAATAACTTACCTTCTGATGAAGTTCCCATTCTAACCCTTACTTTACATGAGGTAAAAATAATTGTCTTTTCTTTTACTTTTTTCTTTAAAAAAAAAAAAAATCTTTGAAAAAAAAAAAAGCCCAATGGAAGTCAAAGATGGTCAGTTAATGTGGATGTAGATGAACCAAATGTAAATGCTCAATTTAAAGTTGCAAGTAATGACCCAGATCTTGAAACATTTGCTGTAAAAACACCTTTAAAAGTTGGATTGAATATATGGGAAGTTATTGCTTCTTCTGGGTTTATTTTATTTCTATTTTCTTTTTTCTTTTTTTCTTCATATTCTTTGAATATTATTCAATTCAATAAATTTAATTTAGAAAAAATCGTCGTCGATTAGTTTGTTTCCTTGATCAAGGACTTGCATACTTTAGAAATATTCCTGTCCCTTCAAATATTCATGGTTGTAGGCTCATTGTTCATAGGATACCATAATTAATTTTGAAATAGAAGAAATTTTCTGTGTTTGTTCCTTGTATATTCATTTTCTTAAATAAATAATAAGTAAAAAAAAAAATAGATTCAACAAAGTTATTTCATTTCTATTTCCATTTATCAATTACGATTTATCATTCATTTATCATTTTCATTTTCTTGAGATTTTTATAAATCTAAATATTCTGCAACAAAAACTGTAAAAATTCTAACAAAATCATCTGAGATTGGATAACTAATAGCTTGAGCATTATCACTTGATGTATGCCAAACAGTTGGAAATTGATAAGGCATTATATGAAAAATGGGTACACCTCTTTGAAGAAAGGGAATGTGATCATCTTCCATTTGTCGTGGTAAAACAGCAGTTGTTCCAAAATATAATTCATCTTCTAAATTATTTAACATATTTTTTTGTTTTAATCTTTTTTCAATCCTTTGAGCTCTTCCATAAAGTTTTGATGTTTGAGAAAAGTAATTTAAGATCAATGGTGGTTCTTTGAATCCAATAAGATCTAGAAGAATAAATGCATCAATTAACTCGATTGCGTTTTTCTCTGCCTCAATAAATTCTTCTTCTTCATTTTCTTGATGATTTTCTTTTTCTTTGATATCTTCAGCATTTTGATTTGATGAAATAGTGCTTTTCTTCTTTTTCAAAACAATTTTTTTGTCATCCCAAACTGAGGCAAGATGTCTTGCTCCATAAATTGAATCAGTTTTTGTCCATTGAACAAATGCTTCTTCTCCATCAAAAAATACTAATTGAAGTGAAATATCTTGATTTCTCTTTTGATTTTCAAGAAATGGATCAAGAATTTGTGCAATTTTAATTAAGATTCCACAAGATACAGCTGAATCTGTTGCTCCAATAAAAGTAAAATCTTTAAAATATTTTGAATCATAATGAGCTGCAAGGATTAATTTTCGAGGTGCATTTGGATTTTTTGTTGCTATTATATTTGAAAATTCTTTCTTTCCTAAGGGAGTATTAGAACTGAATTTATCCTATTGATTTTATTTTTTTGTTGGTGATTTATGATTTATGTTTATAATTTGATTTGATTTTATTGATGCAACACAAAATCTAACCTCTTCAACAAACCAATTTAATTCTTGAAGCTTTTGAATGATGTATGATCTTGCAATCTAGATAATGATTTTTTTAAAAAAAAAATGTTTTAATAAGTGATTAAGAAAATGAATTTTATAAATCATTAAAAAACAAACCCGATTTCCTTCTGTTCCTGGGACTCTTTCAATCAATAAAGGTTCAACAAGAGATCTATTGTAATTTTATTGATTGATTTTAATTTTTTTTTAAAAAAATTTGAAAAAACAAAGTGTATTTTTTAAAAAAACAAAAATCTTACTGTAAGTCATGAACACTTTCATCTCTCGTCAAAGAAAGCAATCGTTCTATCTTTCTATCACTTTTCGTTACAAGCTTATGTGAAAAACTAAAAACCGAATTCGTAATTACAAACAAAAGAACAAGGATAATGGTTCCCTTTTTTGAGATCTGTAACAGCATCGTTTTCAATCAACAAAGGAATACAATTGATTCATCAAATTGAATTGTATTCAAGTTGGAATCTAAATCTCAATATGAGTTGATTAGAATGTTGTTATAAATCAAAAAACAGTTAAAAAGTCAAAAATATTTTTTTGAAAAAATTTTCAATTCAAAAAGGGTATTAAATAATAGTAATTTTGTTTATTCGTATTCCATTTTTGAATTGAAAGTGGGTTCAAAAAAACTTTTCACAAATAGATCTCAGTTTATTGCTGGTCCCTTCCCTTTCGTCAAACATCACTCCAATAGTTTCTGCACCAATAGCTCAATCATAATCAACGTGAGTTTTTTATAAATGGACGATCAGTTCACGACTGCTTGTTGGAACAAAGATATTCCATTAATTCGAAGTCTTCTTCAGAATCCATCCACAAATGTGAATGTCAAGAATCCTAATGGGAGGACACCGTTTGGGACTGCTTGTAGAAATGCGGATATAGAGGTTGTGAAATTGTTGTTAAGTGACTCAAGAATTGATGTTAATGCAGAGACGTATGATCTTGGAGAGACCCCTTTTTGGATTGCTTGTGAGAGTCGTAAATTGGAGGTGATTAGATTATTATTAAATGATCAGAGAGTGGATATTAATAAATCAGATAAAGAGGGAGTGTCACCATTATGGATTGCCTATGAGAGAGGGTTTTTAGATGTAGTTGATTTGTTGATAAATGATAAAAGATTGGATATTAATAAAGTGAATAGGAATGGTATATCACCATTTTGGATGGCTTATGAGAAAGGTCATACTACCGCGATGAAATTTATATTAAATGATGAACGATTTGATGTGAATTCAACAAATAGTTCTGGTGAAACGTTTTTATATGTCTCTTGTGAAGAAGGATCTATGATCTATGTTAAATTACTATTATGTCGGGAAAATCTTGATATCAATAAAGCAAATGTGGATGGAGCATCACCATTTTATATTGCATGTTTAAAAGGAAATTTTGAAATCATGAAATTATTATTAAATGATGAAAGACTTGATGTAAATAAAGCTAATGGAGATGGCAAAACGCCTTTATTCGTTGTTTGTGAAAATGGAGACCTTGAACTTCTCATATTTTTATTAAATGATCAGAGAGTAGATATTAATAGGACAAATAAGAAAGGTGAAACACCCTTTTGGGTTTTATGTGAAAAAGGACATCTTCAAGTTTCAACAATTTTATTCAACCATGAAAAAATTGATGTAAATAAAACAAATGCTGATGGTGTTACACCTTTTTATAATGCTTGTTATCATGGTCACTTAGAAATTGTTGAAATGTTATTAAGTGATGAGAGAGTTGATAGAAATCAAGCAACCAATGATGGGAGAACACCTTTCCAGATAACATGTGAAATGGGACACATTCAAGTTCTTCAATTATTATTAAATGATTATCGAATAAATATTACGAAGACAACAACAGAAGGTGAAACTTCTCTCTTTACTGCTTGTAAGAATGGAAACCTCGAAATTTGTCAACTCTTATTAGAAGATAAACGAATGCCAATTAGAAATAAAACTAATAAAGGACAAACTCCATTAGATATTGCAAAGAAAAATAATTATCCTGAAATTGCAAAACTCTTCAAAAATTTAGATACAGGTTATTTATTTATTTATTTATTTATTTTTATTTTTTAATTATTATGAAATAAATCTTTTAATTCTATTAAATTTAAATAGAAACAAGATTTCGAGAGTTTTTAGAAAGTTTCCAAGATTCCTTATTTATTAGTATTGAAAATCAATTTGTTAATGAAAAAGACCTTCTTTTAGTGATTGAATATTTGATTAAGAATTTGAAGATCAAAGAATTGAAGTATTTCTTCTTTCCTTTTTCTTTTCTTTTATCCTTTATTTTCTCTTTCTTTCTTTCTCCTTTTTTTCTTCTTCTTTTTTTCTTCTTCTTTTTTCTTTCTTTCTTAAATTAACCAATTAATAGATTAAAAAATTGTGGTTTAACACCTTTAATTACTCTTCAGATTTTACAAGTTTTAGTCTCAAAATTTGAAAATAGACAAATGGATGATATACAAATTATAGAGTATTTTCTAATTTTAATTTCTTGATTTTTTTTTTTTGCAACAAATAAATAAAGAAATAAATAAAATTAGAATTGATGATATTAAATTGGACTCAACAGAAGGATTAGAAATAATTCCAATCGAGATTTTAAATCAAGGAACACAATCAATTGTTCAATATATTTTAGATTTATACAAATCTCCATATTCAAAACCTCTTTATAAAACAAAGTTAATGGTTGTAGGATATGAAAGTATTGGGAAAACTACAATTTTAGATTGTTTATTTCCACTTATGAGCTTAGGAGAGATGAAGAAGCAAAATAAGAAGACCTTTTACTATTTTGAATTACAAGGAAAAATTTTCAAGAAATATAAACTAAATGATTCAACAAAGCCACCTAAAAATATAATTATTGAAGAGAAACAATGGTCAGTTCAAGAGATTGAAGAAACCAAATTAACTTTAACTCCCCTTGCTAATAATAAGAAAAAGAAGAAGAAGATTGATTTTAAGGATGAACCAACAAGAGATAAATGGGTTGAAAGATTTAAAAGAGTCATATTGAATTCGGCAACTCATGGGATCGATATTAATGAAGAGTTCCTTTTCAAAGAGAATAAATCAGAAAGTGATGGCAAACCATCTGAGAGCATGAAAGGGAATAAACAACTTTTTGGATCAGTTCGAATTGGTAGGACTCAATCAGGAAGTGATTTAGAATTAATAAAGAGAACAGCTTCTTTTAACACTCCTAGGTCTATAATTAACTCAAGATCAAATTCTACAACTGATTTTGGATCAACTCGAAATGGATTACCTCAACTTGGTGTCTCAATCTGGGATTTTGCTGGTCAATATGACTACTACAATACTCACCATTATTTCATCTCAACAAGAACAGTTTTTTTAGTTTTATGGAAAATGAAAGATGGGGATAAAGGAATGGAAGGATTAAATTTTTGGTTCAAATCACTTTCATCTCATCTCCCACCCGATTCAACAACAGCTTATAGCAAAAAACCATTTTTTTCAATCTTTGTTGTTGGAACATTTTTAGATGACAGTAGTGTTAGTAAGACACCAGAATCAAAGAAATTAAGAGAAGAAAAGATTCATCAACTAGCTAAATCAAATGGAATTTTTTATCCAATTGAAATTTATGAAGTCAGTTGTCACCCAAAACATATGGAAAATATTGATGCCTTGAAAAATGGAATTTATGACGCAGCTTCAAATCATGCATATATGGGAGAAAGATTACCACTTGGATATCTCCATATCAAAAAATCAATTGAAGAGCTTAAAAAGCAAGCTGAATACAAAAATCTTCCAATTATTGATCTTCAAAAGTTAATCGAGTATTGCAAAAAAACTTCAAATCTTAATTTTGGTCAAGAGTTTACAAAAAGAGGGTTGAGATTATTACATCAATGGGGAAGTTGTATTTACTTTGATAGCTCTCAAGATTTATCAAAATTTGTTATTTTAGATCCGCAATATTTTACAAAGAAAGTTTTAGGAGATTTCTTTAATGCTGATGCTTCAAATAAGAAAACTAGAGAAAATGGAATAATTGAATATTCACAATTAAAAACCATTTGGAGTTCTTCAACAGATACTAATTTAATTGATATTTATTTATCATTTTTAGAAAAATTTGAAGTATGTTTTGTATTAGATAATCAAAAAAATGGAAATGAAAATGAAAATGAAAACGGAAAGAAAGTGATTATTCCAAATTTATTACCAGATTTCCATTTAATTGAAGAAATGAAGACCAAAAATCGTCGAAGAAATGAGGAATTAGAGTATCAAGCGAATCAAATTGAAGCAACTCAACTACAAATTGAGAAAAAAAGACTTAAAGAAGAAAACCAAAAAGTTCAAGAAATGGAAACCAGAATGAAAAGAATTCAAGAAAAACTTGAAAGGAAATGGCCATCAACAAGTCCTTATGGAACAATAGAAATTGAAAGAATATTTTCATTTAATCAAGTACCAAGTGAAATGGTTTCGAGATTATTAGTTAGATTTCATGATAAAATAGTTAATAATATAATTTGGAGGAGAGGAGTATTATTAAAACATTTTGATAATGATAATATATTATGTTTATTAAAAGTTAATATGGTGGAAAATTTATTTGAAATTAAGATTAGAGGAAAAGAAAGGAAAGAATGTTTAAAAATGATGGAATATATTTTTCAAGAAATAACAATTGTAAATAATAATTATGGAGGAATTATATGGAAAGAGTGTGTTAGGTCACCTCATTTTTCAAAGGGATTGATTATCTTGGATGAAGTAATTGAAGATTGTAAATTAGAATTAAAAGATAGAAAATTAATATGTCCAATTACTCATTTTCCAATTTATGGTGAAGAGTTATTATTTAAAGCAGGTTTACTTGAAGCTTTAGAAAATCAAGATAGTTTTGGTATCCTTCTCTTTTTCTTTTTCTTTTTTTAAAAAAAATGAAACCTAATAACCTATATATCGATGATAGGTTACTGGAAATATAGTTTTGAAAGTCAAAATCAAGGGGATGAAAAAAGTAATTTAACAGTAGTTGAAAACTCAAAAATATTAAATCAAGAGGAATATAAAAAAGTTGAATACTTGCTTCAATTATTAGGATTTGATCTTTCAAAAGTTGATAAAGTTGTTGGATATGAAAACAAAGAATGGAAGAAATCATTTGAAGTTTGTGGTAAACAAATATTTGGAAAACAGAAAGCTACACCAGATAAATTTAAAAAGGAAGATTGGATTAAAAAATCAATTCCAGAATTAAGAAAATCATTTGTTCAATATTTAGGTGATTACATTACGAAATTCAGGGAAGTTGGTTGGAATCATGGAAATAATGTAAATTCATTATCTTTTCTTTCTTTTTGTATTCTTTTTTTTTTTTTTCTAAACTTTTTCTTAAATATTTTAGTCATTTGTTATTCCAATGATTCAAGGAACAGATGAAGATGCTGGTCAAAGAATTTGTATTTTTTTTTTTTTTTTTTTATTTTTTCAATTTTTTTTAAATTTTTTTTTTTTTTTTTTTTTTTTCATTTTTTCAATTTTTTTCAAACTTTTTTTTTTCTTCAAAAAAATTAATTTAGTTGATACGGGGTTTGGAACTGTGGGTCAAAAAGATCGTGGTTATTTTGCTCAAGGTTATTTATTTATTTATTTATTTATTTTCAAACGAAATAATTTCATCATAATTTAATCTTATTTTCTTATTTTAGGGGTTTATTTAACATCGAAATATAAATATGCTGAAAAATATTGCTCAAGAAGAAAGGGTAAAGTCTTTGTAGTTTGTTTTGCTATCGTTGGAAATCCATTCCCTGTGATTGAGAATCCAAAAAGTCAGGATGGTTATGAAGGAAAACCAATAAATACTGGTTATCAATCTCATTTTGCTCTTGGTAAGTTTTTTTTCAATAACAATTAAAAAAAAAAAAATAAAATAAAATAAAATAAAAAACAATAAAATAAATAGTGAAAGGAGAAAATATTGTCAAAGCATTTCCAATAACCAATGTTAATGAAATCAAAGATGAGTGGACGACTGATGAATTAGTCACTCATGAATCTCAAACTTATCCGTGTTATCTTGTATATGTTAAACCGAATGAAGAACCCAATAAATCAGTGTAATCAGTGTAATAAAAGCTTTGTGTATTCCTTTACTTATTTTTTTGGATTTTTGAATTTTTAAACTTTCATAGTATCGAATAAACATTAAAATCAAAATTATCAAAAGAGTTATTGATCGATTTTATTTTATTTTGATTTGAATATTTGGGTAATATTTCAATGACTCAGAGAAAAAAAAAGCTCAAAAACCGTTAAAAAAACATGGCCAAACTTTTTGGATGATTCTCATCTCTAATTGTTTGTTCATAATGATAATAAATCTATTGAATTGATCACCTTAATCACCATTAAATCCTTTACTTTATTCCTAATCACTATTTTTTTTCAATAGTAAAAATAAAATAAAAATAGGATTTCAAACATTATTCCAATTTTACTTGAAGGTTTCAGTACTTGAAGGCTGATTGATAGATCAAAACTAAGAATCTCAAAACCAAACCAATCAATTGTATATTAGAATCACTTTTAAAAAAAGACCTTACTGTTGAAAAAATACAGGTAATTTTTGAACTGATTTTCTTTTTTTTAAAAAAACTTTTATCTTTTTGATTCATTAAAATTCAAAATTCATAGGATAGATCTTAGATTTCGAGTGAGAAAATTTTCTCAAATAAATTAATCAAATGGCAAAACCTTTTGTTTCTGCATTTTCTAGCAATGTAACTCAATCTCAATCACAATCACCATTCCAAAGTCAAAGTCAAACTCAAACTCAAAGCGCTTTTCAAAGTGCTTTCCAACAAAAGACCTTCGCATCACCCTTCCAAAATCAAAATCAAAATCAAAATCAAAGTCAAAATCCTTTTCAACAACAAACTCTGAGTGCATTTGGAAATAGGAATACTTTTCCAAGTTCAAATTTTTCTCAAGAAAATCCTTTTCAACAAGCTCAGAATAAATCTCGGAGTCCTACCCAAAATCAAAATCAAACTCAAACTCAAAATCCCTTTCAAAGCGCTTTCCAACAAAGTTCCTTACAAAGAAATCAAAGTGCCTTTCCATCATCAACAACGACATCATCGAATGCCTTCAATTCAACTTCTACTTTTCAATCTCCATTTTCTTCAAATTTTCAAAATCCTCCACCAACAAATCAATTTCAATCACCTTTTCAAAATCCTTTTCAAGTTCAATCGACAACTTTTCAACAAAAACAATCTATTCAATCTGCTTTTGGGACTGGAAGTAGTCAAACCAATCTAAATCATTCACATTCTCAACAACAACAACATGATCAACTTAATGAAAAAGATCGCCAAGGTACAATGATATTTTATATTCAAATCTATTTCAATTTTTTTCAAAAAAAAACTAACTGAAAATAATAATCATAATTAGCTTTTGAAGCTGTTGAATTTGAGTTAGGAAATATCCCCGAATATCCACCACCTTTTGAACTTTGTTAATTTGAAATATAGAAATTTTAAATTTTAATCTATTCAACTGTTTTTCTTCATCTATTTATTGATTTATTCATCTATGTTACTTACAAAAAAAAAAGGTCATTTTATGAGCTTTCCATCATATTATCTTTATCATTTCTTTTGTAAGTCTCAGCTTTCCATTTTGGATAAACACGTTTATAAAGAGCCATACATACAACATCTTGTGCATTTAGTTGTCCATTAAAAACACTATTTTGAATTGTTCAAAATTAAATAAGAAAACTTTTTTTTTTTTAAAAAAAACCATTTCATATGTCCGTGAGTTCCTAAAGACTCTCTAATGTGTCCACTTTTTCCATATTTAGTATAGAGCTTAAAGAAAAAAGAAAAAAAAAAATGAATATCATAACAAGACGAGGGCAGTAATAATCTTAAAGTACCTCAACAGGCTTGAACCAATTAATATCTTGAGGATTAAAGAACATATAACGAATTGTAGCATGTCTTTTATTAATTTTATATGGACTTCCTGTTAAAACAATTCTTTTAACACAAACACGACGTCCATCAACCTTTAATTTTAAAAAATGAGTTCAATCAATTTAATTCAAGAAAAAAAAAAAAAAAAAAAAAAAATTGAAATAAAAAAAAATTCAATTACTCCTAATAAACTTCCTGTTGCAATTAAAGAAGGATATTCATTTGGTCCATTATCTTTGAAGAATAAAACAGGAGAAGGGGTATATTGAATCTTTTTTTAAAAAAAAAAATTTTTTTTTGGAAAGAAAAATAAATAAATTAATAAAAGAGTACAGGTCCAAAAATAGTTGCAACACAATTTCTTCCTGTTTGGAAAAATCTTTCAAATTTATGTTTATTTCCAGTTGAATTCTATGTATTTTAGTTTATTTGTTAAATGAAAATTATCAAAATTATTTATCAAAAAAAAAAAAAAAAACCTCTGAATAAATAGGTTTTGCTGAAAGGGTTCTAAATCCAGAACAAATAATTACATCTTCTTTTGAACGAATAGGTTCAGTATAAGAAGAATGACGAGTGACTGAGAAGTGAATAACTGAAGTCTTTATTTAATTTAAAAGGAATCAATTTCTTTCTTTCTTTCTTTCTTTTCTTTTTTTTTTTAAAAAAAAATACCTTATGTTCATGTTTAAGAAGACCAAAAAGTGTCAAAATTTTAGAATTAGCATTTTCTTGAACAAATTTACTTGGAACATTTGAAATGGAGATTGTGATGTATGCGTAAGGATCAACACCTTCAGAATCTTCAAGAACTCTAAATTACATTAATATTAATATGGCCAATGATCGAGTAAAATTAAATCAACCTTTTTTGTGTATGTTTGAAATTTTGAAAGTCAAAAATTCTTCCATATTCAAGTGGAAGATTTTCATATGGATCCCAAGGAGATGTTCTGAAACTTTTCAAACCTCTATATTTTCCAAATCTTTGTTTCAGAGATGTATTCATAGGAACATCAATTTCATCAGGGAACATTAAGTCATCTTGATTTTGTCGTGCTAAAATCGAGAAATTAATTGGCATCGTGAAAAAAAAAAAAAAGAGGAAAAAAAAATTTCAAACATTTTTCTTGTAAATATTTTTGTAAATCTTCATCTTCTTGTTTTTCATCAAATTGTTCATCAAAAGCTGTGGCCCTATCTTCAACACTTATTTCTTCAAATTCTTCTTCTTCTTCTTCCTCTTCTTCCCCTTCTTCATTTTCTCCATTTGACTAATAATATTAATAATTCATAATTAATTAAATTTTGACACTCTTTGATTTGAAAAAAGCATAAAAAAAAATACCATGTCTTCATTATCACTACCTTCTTCATCTTCATCCTCATCAGCTTCATCATCGTCATCATCTAACCATGCAGCTTGGTAAGTTGAAGTTCCTTTTGGTACTTTTTTTTTCTTTGTTTCAAATTGTTGTTGATATTCAAGCTCTGCTGCTTCCAACTAAAAATTAAAATTAAAATTAAAATTAAAATTGAAATTGAAATTAGCATTGAAAAAATCTTCAATATCTTCTTGAAAAAAAATTAGAATACCTCATCATCTCCAATAATTGTTTGTTCATTTGCTAATGGATCAGGAGTATTTTCAGAAATTAATGTTTCTTGGAGTTCTGGATTTGGTTCATCGAGAAGAACTGGTCCAGAAGTTGGATCTTTTATATTTTTTTCATTTTTGATCAAAAATAAGAAAGAAAGATCCAATTAAAATGTAATTTCTACCTTTTTGATCAACACTCATTTCTGAATCATTTTGAATAGAATTTGATCTTTCTTTTCTTTGTTCAAATTTCATTAAATATCGAGGATCCTTTAATTTTTTTTTTTTTTAAAAAAAAATGGATGAAGATTCCAATGTGTTTTAAGAATTAAAAAATAAATTACAGGACAAGATTCAATTTTTTCTACTTGAAAATCTCCATAACTTTGTAAATGAACTAAATTATTTGCTGAAAATGGTTTTCCTCTTGAATAACCTGTAACCTAAATTTATTAAAATCAAAAAAATAAATCAATAAATCAATAAATAAATAGGACTTGAATGAATATAAAAACCTTTAATGTTCCATTTTCTCCATCTCCTTTAGGAGAAAATTCAAAGTTTTCAATAAACTAAATATAAAAAATTTCATTTCATTATCACTTTAATTTTTTTTTTTGTTTTTTTTTTTTGAAAAATAATACCATGTAAGGATGTCTTTCTCTCCATAAAATTTCTCTTGGATGAGCAGTTGAAATATGACGAAGAAAGTTTAAAATATCAGAATCACTATCAAGTTGAAATAATTTTTGATCCTCTGGAAAGAAATCAGCAATATAACTTAATAAAGCTTTTTTCACTTCATTCTTTTTCTTTTGAGCCAAAATTTCAAAATTTGCTACAACATTTACAACAGATGGAACACCTTGAGCTAGAATTGAAGCTAAACATAATTCTCCAAATTCATCTACTTCTTCATCTGGAGAATAAATTAACACAATAAAATCTGCAACTTTTGTTGCTTCCAAAATTTCCCATAAATTACGAGATGTATAAAAGAAAGTAAATTTTTGACGAAATTTATCCATAATTACAGTTGATGGTGAAATTTCTTTTTTTTTTTTTTTTTG
>Ga0209960_1003427_pt1 | contig 13689 bp, 16 predicted proteins | sample ThiBiot_500_plan_2_FD_183947 | JGI IMG/M metagenome (GOLD analysis project Ga0209960, IMG submission 183947) | Wastewater bioreactor microbial communities from Cape Town, South Africa - Thiocy_expt_500_plan (SPAdes) | ecosystem: Engineered > Bioreactor > Thiocyanate-remediating >... | reverse complement strand
AAAAAAAAAAAAAAAAAAAAAAAAAAAAAAAAAAAAAAAAAAAAAAAAAAAAAAAAAAAAAAAAAAAGAGACTTTTGAAAATTGAGCTTTGGTTTGATTAGGGAGTTGTCCTTTTGAAATATCTAGTTCAGAAGCTTCTGCATCTTTCATTGTTTGATCATAAATCTTTTTTACCTAAAAAAAAAAAAAAGAAATAAAATTGAATTTAAGAATGATGAAGAATTGAAATACAATTAAATAAATAAAAAGAAAAAAAAAGAAAAAAAAGAAAAGAGTTTACTTTGGCAACTTCTTGTTCTTTCAATGTAACAGCTTTTCTATCTTTTGCGATAGTGACTTCAAACTAAATTTTTATTGGAAAAAAAAAATGAAGGTTTTGGTGGACAAATAAATAAATAAAATAAAATAAAATAAAACATCTTTTCTAGCTTTTTTTTGTTTATCCTTAAAATCAAGTAAAGCTTTATCAACTCGGTCAATAATTGCTTGAGAAACATTTTGACGAAATCTTGCTTGATTTTCCAAATCGAATTTGACTTGATACCATGCAGTTTTCATTGTACTAATATTTTCATTTATTTATTTTACTCCGTTAATATTTAAATTTTAATTTCTTACCCATCCTCAATATCTCCTAAATTTGATTTTGCGAGTTTCATTAAATCTTTTGCATATTTTTCCTCCAAAACAGATCTTAAATTTTAATTTCATTAAGTTTTTTGAAAAAGAAAATTTCAAAATTCATTTTTTTTTTTCAAAAAAAGTTACCTTTCTCTCATCCATTCTGCAATATCTTTCATAACTTCTTTTCCATTACGATGTTTTTGGACAAGAACATCAAAACCAGATCCAGTCTGTGTGTCAGTCTTTTTTATAAGGTGATGAATTTAAGTTCAATAATTGAGATACTACAAAAATAAAATGCAACAAAAACGAAAAGAAAAGAACCCAGAAATTATCAGTATAGTTAATTCTTCCATTAGGATCTTTTATAAAAACTCTTCCTTCACCTTCAGTTTGAGGTTCATTTGCTTGTCTCTATAATTGATTTTTTTTAAAAATTTTCATGAATCCATTTTTCTTTTTTTGAAAAAAAAAAAAGGTACCAATAAATTATCTGAAGAAGCAGATGATGAAAAAGTGGTAGGATTAGGTTGACTAACTTGATTAACTTGATTTGTAGGAAGAGTCCATGATGTTGTTTTTGTTTGATCATGATAATAATATGTTCTTCCTTGTTCGTCTCTTAAAGCTTGCCAACCAGGAGGAAGAGATTCCTTTGATTTAATTCAATTAATTTATTATATTTATTATATTCATTTATTTAATTTTATTCATTTGAAATAAAAATGAAAATACCAATTTTTGAACGTAACTTTCAGGAAACCAACCTCTACTAGTTTGAGTTTCTCCATTCCACCATCCAGTATTTCCTTTCTCATGAACCCAAATGGTTTCACCTTGTCTAAAAGTGAGTCCACTTTCATCACTTGCTTGGTAGTCATACAATGCGTAATATTGCTCTGCCATTTCTCTTCAAAATTTTCAATTGAAACAAAAAAACACAAAACACAAAACACAAAACAACAAAAAACAAATATTGAATATCGTCTTCTTGAATTTCCTTTCAACTAAAAAAGTATCTATTTAAAAAAAAGAAAATTAGAATTAGAATTAGAAATAAAAAATGAATGAGATCTATGATAGATTTATGAAAGATATGATCAAGAAAAGGGAGAAAGGTGGCTTTTTCTTCAAAAAAAAGTCAAAGTATGGGTTGTTTGGAATGAATTTCTCTCCATTTACATTGAAATTAGAATGATTCTACACATTATCTCTGTTCTATTTCATTGATACATCATTCAATTTGATCAAATTTATTCATTTTTCTCATTCAAATTCTTCAATCTATGAGTGATATTGATGATTTTTCTTATTTGAGAAAAAAAAAAAAAAAAAATTGAACCCAAAAAAAAAAAAACTTTCCCCAAACTCAATAACCAAAATATCTTTCAAAAAAACACTATCTAATCACTCAAAATTAATCATAAAATCTCAAATATGTTAAGAATTATTGATAAATAATGATTTTTATAGGATAAAAGTGATAAAAAAGTGATGATTTTGTGAGTATCTTGACTTTTTTCTCATTGCTCTTGAGGGGTTTATGAAATAAATTAAAATTTTGAAAAAGGGAATAAGTGATTCAACGATCATTATTTATTTGTTCCTTTTTTCAATCTCAATATTTTCCCTTATTCCCACTTTTCTCCCCTTTTTCTAAGAAAACAAACAATAACTCTTTTTGAAACTCCAAAGATGTTTGTTTTGTTTCGAGGCCATTGTAAAGAGGAATTTTTAATTTATAATCTCCAAAATTTAATATCTCCAAAGTTTAATATCTATCTATGAAGTAAATCGATTAAATTTTTTTGAATAATAGAGTTTTTCTTCTTCTTCTCCTTTCTTTTTTGTTGTTTTTTTTTCTCTCTTTCATTTCAAATTCTATTTGATCCCAAGATTTGAATGTGATCCTGAACTTCAAAGTTTGTATTTTGGATGATTTGAATGAATGGAAATCTTTTGTTGTTCTTCTTGATTTGAAATAGATGTAACAGTTGTTATTTTATTGTTTTGAAATTAAGTAAATAGACATTATTATTTTGATTGATAAAGAAAAATAGAAGAAAGATTAAAAAGAACAAAAAATTATATTTTAAAAATTATTTACATTTATGAAACAGTTCTTGCAATCTTTTACTTTACTCAAGAAGTGCTTTAAGAAAGCTTGATTTCTGAAACCAGAGATTTTTCAATATTGTATCCTATTGAACATTGTGGTCCTTGTTAAGAAAAAAAGAAAAGAAAAAGAAAAGAAATAGATACCTTATTCATTCATCTATTAACTCTTCATTTGTTTGTGTGATTCTAACTTGTTGTTGTTGTTGTTCAAGTGGTAATTTTCTTCCTAATTTTGGAGGAGGTAACGATCTTTTTACTTTATTGCCTCCAAATGTGTTAGAGTTTTGAAAATCCAAATTTTCTTTTCCCATCTAACAAAATTTTGAAAAAATGATATTAAAATGATATTTAATTTTTTTTTTCAAAGATCACAAACATTCAAAGACTTACATGATATAAAAAAGAGAAATACTTCTCCTCATTTTCCTTCAATTCAATTTGATCTTCAATTTCTTTAAGTTTCTCAAAAAGCTTTTTTTTTTTTTTTTTTTTTTTTTTTTTTTTTTTTTTGTTGTTGTTGTTTTCAATTTTTGAAGAATTAAGTTTTCAAAAAACAAACTAAAATGCTTACTATTTTATTTTTGTTTAATGAATCTAGTAATGCATCATTAAGGTTCCAATATTCTTCTTCAGTGAACATATCCTCCATGGTTTTGAATGACAACAAAATAAAATAAATAAAAGAGAAAAAAAATAATAAAAACAAAAAAAAATTCAAAAAATAACGGTTTTTTTATTTCTGAAAAACTCTCAAAAAACAAATTATGAATACAAAATTTTGGACTCTAAACAATTCAAAATTAACAAATTGTGTTTTATAATTTTACAAAAATGAGTTTTAATTAATTAATTCTTAAATTCAAATATCCATCAGAAATGAGAACCATAATTGCAAAGAGAGACACAGAGTCATTATCTTGAAAAAAAATTAGAATGAGTCTTTAAAAAAAAAATTGAAATGAACAAAGAATTAAATCAATTTTTACCAGCAAATCCAAATTTTAACCTTAATTTGAATCTTGTTTCATTTGGATTTCTTTCAAATGATTCTAATAACTCAACAATTTTTTCACAATTTTTCTTTCTGTCTTGAAATTCTTCATTTAATCTTTCTCTTGTAGCATCAATTGCTGTTTTTCCATTCCATGCTTTTGCTTTTAAGTTCACCTCTTTTCCACTTGCTAATATATATTCCACAACCTCAACATTTCCACTCTCAGAAGCAGCAGAAAAAGGTGTTATATAATAATTATCTACTATATTAATATCAACTCTTTCATCATTTAATAATAATTTTACAATTTCCAAATTTCCAAAATAACAAGCAATCGAAAAAGGTGTATCACCAAAACCAAGAGTATTTTGCCAATTAACGTTAATATTTGGGTTTTGAAGTAATTTTTTAACTTCTTCAATCTCTCCATTTTCACAAGCGTAAAACAACTGTTCTGACCAATGTTCCTCCATTTTTATTTTTTTTCTTCCCAAACCAACAAGATTTAATCAATTCCAAGATAGAAAAGTTAGAGTGAAAGAATCATTCAATTTCAAATTCAATTTCAAATCTATCAATCTATTCTCATTTTGAAATTGATTAAATCTTTCAATTTTTTTTGGTTGGGGAATGGAAGCATCAAAAATTCCCTGACTGAAAAAGATTTCCTTTGGTTCATAGTTTCACAAGTTTCCCCAAAACTTTTACTTTCAAAAGTCACAAGTTCGTACCAAGAAAAAGTGAATGAATCAAAAAGTTACTGAATTGATGTTGTCGGGTCCCGTGTTTCAAATATGGCACCACATTGTAAATGATTAGCTAAACTCAAAAAATGAATGAATGAAATCTGTTGCATGACAAACGGAAGAAAGTAAAGTCACAAAATAAGTCAAATGTGATAGTAATTATTAAGAACAATTAAACAATTAAATTTTTTCATTCCAAAGACAAGATTCAAAGTATTATTGATTACCTCATTATAATCATAATTATAGTTATAATAAGGTCTTGTGATGGGTTTTATGGAGTTTGATGAAAAGAGACACTACGAAAGCTGAGCGATTTTTTTTCCCAAATTTCAGGAGCCCACGTGGATGAAAAAGAGTTATCTTATAAATAGGGAGTTATCTTATAAAAGGCGATCAGATCGAAATTCCTTTTTCGAACCTTTTTTTTTGTTTCATTTCATTTTGTTTTCTTTGTGTGCTCCTCAGGTGTTTAACTTCGAGCTGTTGAAGAATGAGAAAAAGTTGACAAGAAAAGTTTAAGAATATCACCTTATTAAACTCGATTTCTTTCTCTTCCCAATGGTGTGTTTTTTATTGAATTTTATCATTGGTTCATTAATTACTTTTTGCTTCAACTGCCATTCAATTTTTTTGTATTTTTGTGCAAAAACAAGAGAAAAAAGTAATTAGTAAAATATTCACAGAGTCCAATAAAAAATACATCATAAGATAGGAAAGGATCTCAACTACGCAATTCAAGATTTTTTTATTGATTTTGAAAGCTTCATTATGTGAAGAAAATAAGGTTGAAAACAAACACTTTTGAAAAAAAATCAAAGAGGAGAAAAAAAGACGCCATTTTTATTTTTTTCTCTAAGTGCGATTCCAAGAAAGTGGGCGAATTCTGCAAATCTTTTTTTTGAAATTTGGGAAAAAAAATCGCTCAGCTTTCGCAGTGAGAGCGGAAATCAAAGGAAAAAGAGAAAAATCAAAATTTTTGAACCAATAGGAACGGAGGATTTTTTTTTTTCTTTTTTGGACCCGTGACCACCAAACTTGGTTTTTTTAGGATTTTTGGGTATAAATAGTTCGAAAAAATTTTCTTTTTTCTTTTTTTTTTTTTTTTTTCAATTATTCAAATTTGTAAAAAGTAAGATTTTGATCTCTTTTGTTCTATCATTTCAACCCAATCAATTTCAATCAACCTTATTATTTTTTTTTTAAAAAAATTGAAATAATTTTTATTTCTTGATTTTTCATTATCTGTTTTGTTGGCTTTTTTTCTTTTTTTATTCTGAAAAAATCGATAAAATCGATAAAATCGAATTTTTTTTTTTGAAATCGATTAATTGAAATCGAAAATCGAAATCATTATTGTATTATATTTGTTATTTTTATTTGTTATTTTCATTGTCTGTTGTAGTTGTTGTATTTTTCTTTTGTTTTGAGTTTTTTGTTTTGAGTTAGTTTTTTTTTAAAAAAAGAACTTAATTATCAAAAAACAAATTTTTTTTCCTCCCCTTTTAGGTTTGTTTTTTACAAATCTTTTACTATTGATTGAATTTTTATTATAAAAATAATAAAAATAATAAAATAACAAAATAAAATTGAATATTTATTAATTCATATAAAAAATAGATGAATAAAACGTTTATTATTTTTTTGGCCTTATTGGCAAGCATTTTCGCAACAGCTATAATTGAATCCTCTGATATTATTCCAGAAGTTAAAAAAAACCATGTTCATGGGTTAAAAGCAAGAACCTTTTTAACTGGGTAAAATTTCTTTCATTTTTCATTATTTTTCTATATTTCTTATTATTTCTTTCAATTTCTTATTTTTTCTTTTTTTTAAAAAAAAACAAACTAATTTTTTATTTTTATTTTTCCTTCTTTTTTAGACCAAGTAACGATGCTCCTCTTGATATTGCCACTAAATTTATTGAAGGATATTTAAGTGGATACAAATATGAAATTACTGATAACTACCAAACTAAACATAATAAAGTTACCCACATTTATGGAAGACAAATTGTTAATGGACGCCCAGTCTCTAATGCTCTTTTCAATATTAACATTAATGGACAAGGAAGAGTTATCAATTTTGCCGAAACTTTCTTTAAAGGAAATACTAACAATGTTATTACTTTCCCTGCCATGCAACCTCTTACTTCTCTCAAAAATCTTGCAAGCCACCTTCGTATTCCTCTTGAAAAGAAAAATCAACTTCTTCAAGCTTTAGGTAAATTTCTCATTTTTTTCTTTTTTTCCCCTAAAATTCATTGAATCTTATCTCAATTTTTTTTTTCTTTTCCTTTTTTTTGTAGCTGAAAAAAGAGAATACCTTTTCAGTGGAGGAGATCTTTCTCTCGATAATATCCCTGTCTCTCTTTCTTATGTTCAAAATGAAAATGGTGATACCTTAGAACTTGTTTGGCACATTAACATTCGTCGTGAAGAACATTGGTATGATGCTTACTTGACTGCTGATCGCGGAAGAGTTGTCTTCTTGAATGATTACTTCAAACAAGCTTCTTACAACGTCTACCCAATTACTGTTAATGATCCATTTGATGGTGACAGACAAATTGTTACTGATCCACACCTCCCATCAAGCGGTTCCCCATTAGGTTGGCACGATCAAGGAGAAGAACAATTTACTGATACTATTGGTAACAACGTCTATGCTCAAGAAAATGTTAATGGACTTCCATCTTGGGAAAACAACTATCGTCCAGATGGTGGTGCTGATCTTGAATTCGATTTCCCAATTGACTTTACTAAAGAACCTGAAGATTATATGGATGCCGCTATTACTAATCTTTTCTATTGGAACAATATTATGCACGATATCTTTTATGAATATGGTTTTGATGAAGTTTCTGGAAATTTCCAAGAAAACAACTTTGACAATGGAGGAAAAGGAGATGATGCCGTTCAAGCTAATGCTCAAGATGGTTCTGGATACAATAATGGTTTTTTTTTCTTTTCTCTTTTCTTTTTTCTTTTTTCTTTTTTCTTTTTTTTTTTCTTTTTTTTTTTTTTTTTTCTTTTTTCTTTTTTCTTTTTTTTTTTCTTTTTTTTTTTTCTTTTTCCTGAGAACAAAAAACTAACATTTTCAAAAAAATTTTTTTTTCAGCTAACTTTGCTACCCCTCCCGATGGTCAACGCCCACGTATGCGCATGTACTTATGGAATGGTCATACACCAATGCGTGATGGAGATTTAGATAATGGAATTATTATTCATGAATATGCTCACGGAATTTCAATTCGTTTAGTCGGAGGACCAGGTAACTCTAACTGTATGTCAGGAGGACAAGCTGGAGGTATGGGAGAAGGTATTGGTGACTGCTTCTCTCTCTTCTTTAGATGGAGACCAGAAGAATATGATAGAGATACTATTTTCGAAATGGCTGATTACTCTGCTGGTAACGGAATCCGTCTCTTCCCATATGCTTATAACATGACTATTAATACTCAAACTTACTCTGTCATTAATGGTGGACAATATAGTGGAGTTCATGCTAAAGGATGTGTTTGGTGTACTATTATCTATGTATATTTTTTCTTTATCTTTTTTCTTTAATATTTTCTTTTTCATTTAACCTTCAAGATCTAATCGTTTTTTTTAAAAAAAAAATATTAGGATACTTTCCTTGACTTTATTGAAAAATATGGATTTGATAAAGATTGGTATAACGGAAGTGGAGGAAACAATGTCCTTCTCCAACTTATGGTTGACTCTTACAAACTCTCACCATGTAATCCCACCTTTGTTGATGCTCGTGATGCTATGCTCTTAGCAGATGAAAATAACTATGCCGGAAAACACTTTTGTGATCTATGGAAAGCTTTTGCTAGAAGAGGAGTAGGTCTCAATGCAGTTGATACTAATAACAATGTCAGAGATGACTTCAATGTCCCATCTCAATGTGCATAGATTAAAAAAAAAAAAAAAAAATTCTTCGTTTTCACCAGGAGTGAATTTTTTTAAAAATAAAATGATTTTCTGTAAAAACTACCTTTTTTTTTTTTTTTTAAAAAATTTTTTGATTGTGAAGTTCGTTGTGATTCTTTCCTAAGCATTTGGCAGAAAAAAAAAAAGAAAGAAAGAGAATTCAATCAGGATTAAAATTTTATTTATTGACTATCAAAAGGATGGAAGCCACTTTTTTTAACAAATTCAATGTAGCGAGGGAAATCTTCACGTCTTAAAAATTCTAATACTCTTCTTCTTCTTTTAACAATCATTAAGAGTCTCCTTCTAGTATAATGATCTTTCTTGTGTTTTTGTAAATGTTCAGTTAATCCTTTAATTCTTTCTGTTAAAGCCACGGCTATGATGGAAAAAAAAAAAGGATTTAATGAAATATACAAAAAGAAAAGAATGAATAGATAGATAATGAAAGAATAGAATCAAAGAGAAAAAAAAAAAAACCTTGAACTTCACAACTTCCAGTATCTTGATCTTTTTGTTTGAAACCTCCAATAAGTGTACGAATACGATGTTTAACTTGTTCTTTTTTGGTTCCTTTATCTAAACTTAAAATTCTTTTCACCATATCTGAAGTGTTTTCCATTTCATCTTTCTTAATATCACAAAGAAAGCTATTCTCAAGATCAAGACTTACAGGATCAGTAATTTTATTTGGGCATTTTCTTGCAAGCTCTTTGATGGGATGAATTTTAAGTTTATCAAGAGCAGCTTTCTTTTCCTTCAATTTTTCTTTTTTGAAGTAAATGAAAATTAGATTTAAGTTATTATTAAAGAAATCAAAAAAGAAAAAAGAAAAGAAAGAAAGGAAATAATAAAATGAAATAAAAGTATACTATTTGGAAGCTTAGTTGTCACAGCAAGTCCTCTAAAAAGTGTTGTAAGAGGGCCTAAAGAAGTACTTGGAGTTGTTGCCAAAGGCTTCAAGATTCCTAATTGTCATTATAATAATAATAATTATCAATATTTGTTAATATTAATTAGAAAAATGGGCAAAAAATTGTTGAAAGAAAAAAGAAAAATAAGAACCAAAAATATAAAAATAAAAATATGAAATTATTTGAGAGGATAAAACAAAAAAAAAAGAATTGTAATGAATGTTTGATTGTGTTATAATAGAGTAAATTGTTATTAATTGAAGGTTTTTTTTACCAAAGGGAAGACCTTTCCGCCACATTTTTTTTTTCTTTTTCTTTTTTTCTCAAACTTGTTGATCTCTCTTCTCTTTCATTGCTTTGTTTTCTCTTTTTCAAGCTTGTAAGTTTTTCAATCATTTCTGAAGAGAAAATCAAATCATTTTTCATTTATTTATTTTGGTTTAGATTATGAAATGCTTTGAAAATTGGAATCACAATGAAGATCTTCAACAAAGCATTTGAAAAGCCAAAAAAAAAAAAAAAAAAAAAAAAAAAAAAAATATAAAAAAAAAAAAAAAAAAAAAAAAAAAAAAAAAAAAAAAAATCAAAACCAAGACCAAAAACAATCAAAAAATTTGTTTAGAATCTCTTTATTTAAAAAAAATGATCTTGATCCATTATAAAAGAAGAACTGAAAGCTACTTTGCTGTCCAACCAAAGTTTTCTGAAATGAAATGCTCCAGCAATTATAAGTTTTAATGAGAAAGACGCTTTCCACCAATGACATCGAATCCTTTTCCATAATATTCATCCCAATTGAAAGATGATAAAGTGTTCTCATTTCCAAAAGCAAAAATTAAATTACTGTATTCTGATTTATCATAAAGAAGTGGCTCAGCTTGATCACTTGTTTTTGCTTTAGCACCTTGTCCATAGATAAATTGATCTTGACCAACTGTCTTAATCCAGGTTCCAATCCAACGAAATGTAAAACTAATTCTCTCTCCATTAAATGATACTTCATCTAAAGTTTTCAGTCTATTATCTCGATTATCTTCTTGAATACAATGATAAAATTCAGCATTGGTTTTTAATCCCATCAAAAACATTGAATTATGATACATATAAACATGTTGCTTTTCTTTCTTTCCATCAACTGCAATCTTTGATTTTAACATCAATTCTCGAGTACATCCTATACTAAAATTAACAATGAAAGAACCTGGAACAATATCTAATGTCTTATCTGAATGATCACTAATATGATCACCTCCATTTCTATAATATTGAATTAAACAATGATTTAAAGTATGTCCAACAATTGTTTGAATATGGTCTCTAATAAGTTGAACAATTGGAGTCCAATAAGTCAAAATTGGATGTTCATCTACTGGATGACGATAGATTGGGAATTGATAAACCTCTTCATCATCTTGATTTTTTATTAAATCTCCTTGTAATGAAACTAACCTTGGTACTGGTCCACCACGATGAAACATTTCATTCCAAGAAATTTCTTTCTTAATTTCTTCAAAATTGATCAATTTTGGTTCAAAGATATCATGTAATAAACGACAATCTCCAGAACCATACTTTACATTTTTCCATTCTTCAATTGCTTCTTCTGTTGTTAAAATCTTTGCATAATATTTACTCATTTCAGTCAATCCTTTCTCATAAGATTCTTTCTTTGAAGAGTTTGTTGCATCAGAGAAAATATTGACCTTGTATCCTAAAAAGAAAGCATCAATACATGTTGCTTGAACACAAACATGGGTTGAAACACCTCCAATATATAATCTCTTGATTCCTTTCTTATTCAATTTCTTTGCAAGTCCTGTCTCAGTAAATGCAGAATACCAATTCTTTGTGATCACAATATCATTTGGTTCAATGATTTCTTGAATTGATGGATGAAATTCTATCAATTTTGATCCTCTAACACAACATTGACGAGATTTAGGACCATTAAAATGAGTTGATGCATGAAAATCAGAGATTAAAGGGACATGAGCGATTGTCTTTGGGATATTAATATTAAGATTCTTCTTTGGTTCAGGTTTTACTTGGTGATTATAACAAGCTTTAACCCAAACAATTGGGAAATGGAATTGACGAGCAAGATTCGTAAGATGTCTAACTTTCTCAATTAATGGCTCTCCATCAATATGTTTCTCTCCCATAAAGCCATCTCGAGTCAAAAATTCAAGTTGAAGATCAATCCATATGATACAAGTCTTCTCCATCACTTTCTGAATTATTATAATTGATTCGAAATCTCTCCAAGTTGCATCATTTTAATGATGAATGTATCGATCTTTTATTATTGATTTAATGATTTTTTTTTTTGGGTCAGCCATTTTTTTTTCGAAAGAATTCGTACGCGATTTGTTTGACGCATGGCTCCTCACAACAAGAAGACAAAGAAGATAAGACAACTAATACAAGAAGTCGTTGAAGAAGAAGAAGAAGAAGAAGTTAAGAATGAACAAGAGGAAGATATCATAGAAGAGAATGAAGAAGAAGAGGAAGTGAGTGAAAATGAAATTGTAATTGGTGAAGAAGACGAAGATGAAAGTGAAATGGAAGAAGAAGAAGATGATATCGAAGAGGAATATGAAAATGATGAAGAAGATAATGAAGGAGAAGATGATGAAGATGAAGAAGAAGAATATGAAAAAGATGAAGATGAAACTAAAGATGAAATCTCTTCTTCCAAATCAAAAGGAACCAAAGAGAAAGAAAGGTTTGATTTATTTTATTTTATTTTATTTGTTTATTTGAATATTGAATGAAATTTCATTAGGAAGAAGAAAAAATTTGAAGCTTTATCACCAGAAGAATTAGAAAAATTTCAAGAAGAGAAAGAAAAGACTGGAGTTGTTTATCTAAGTCGAATTCCTCCTTTCATGAAACATCAAAAACTTCGTTTCTTGCTCTCAAAGTTTGGTGAAATTGATAGAATCTATCTTGTTCCTGAATGTTCACTCTCTTTTTTTCTAATTTTATTTTATTATTCTTATTATTTATTCTAATTTAATAACAAATAACTTTAGCTTTAAAGAGTCGAAATATTAGAGTGAAAAAAGGAGGAAATAAAAGAAAAAATTTTGTTGAAGGATGGGTTGAGTTTAAAGATAAAAGAATTGCAAAGAAAGTTGCAGCAGCTTTGAATGGAAATATTATTGGTTTGTATTTTTTTGTATTTTTATTATTTTTTTGAAAAAAAACTTCTCTATTCTAATTTTTGATAAATCAAAGGTGGAAAAAAAAGTGACTTTTATCATGATGATATTTGGAATATTAAATACCTTCCAAAATTTAAATGGAATCATTTGACTGAAAAACTTTCTTATGAAAAAGCTGTTAGAGATCAAAGACTTCGAATTGAAATTGCTCAAGCTAAAAGACAAAACAATATCTTCCTTCAAAATGTTGAAAAAAGCAACACTCAAAAGAAAATCGAACAAAAAAGAAAAAGGGTTTCATTTTCTTCTCTGAAATTATTCTTATTAAATTTAGATTTCATTATAACATAATCAAATAATTAGAAAGCAGAAGAAGTTAGCAAACAATCTGATGTCTTTGAGAAAATTAAAAAGAGTTTTCGCCAAAGAAAAGTTGTGGATTCAGATGAAACTAAGGAACTACCAAACTCTGTCACCACAAAAGTTTTTTTCTTTTCTTCAACCCTTTCAATTCATAATCTATAATTGTAAATAAAATAAAATTTAGCTTTTTGGAATGTAGATTAGAAAATTTGTTCATAGCAATAATATAGTAGAGAACCAAAGATTTTTCAAAATCATTATTTAGAAACATCTTTTACAATAAAGTTCGAATTTTTTTAATTCAATCGAGCAAAGTTTATTTATTTGGAAAAAAAAAAAAAGTTGAAAGTTCATAATAATTGATATTTATTGATAAAGTTGAGAGTTGGTTTTTGATTATTGACATGTCATCTAGAAAAGGGAAATAGATTATAATGTATCAAGTTCTCTTCCAAGTTTTTCATTTCTTTGAATATATGTCATAATTATTGCACTTCTTTTTGAAGGACGAGTAGAATAATATTCCTCTTTCATGCACTTGAGTTCTTTTTGACAACTAGAAGAATGCATTTGTATATACTCGTTAAAATCGCTTTCTGGTTCCAACATTAATTGCTCAATACCAATAATCTCAGGTTTAGGAAAATCCAAATAAAATCGAGGAAGAAGAGGAAGTCCATGTTCATATTCAACTGGTCCTTGGGCTCTTTCCTTTGAAGAAAATATTTACGATATCTTCTTTCTTCTTCAGTCATTGTTGGGAAAACTATTTTTTCCTTTTGTTCCATGTTGTTACTATCCATTCGTTAGTTGTTGCTACTT
>Ga0209960_1003420_pt1 | contig 13736 bp, 17 predicted proteins | sample ThiBiot_500_plan_2_FD_183947 | JGI IMG/M metagenome (GOLD analysis project Ga0209960, IMG submission 183947) | Wastewater bioreactor microbial communities from Cape Town, South Africa - Thiocy_expt_500_plan (SPAdes) | ecosystem: Engineered > Bioreactor > Thiocyanate-remediating >... | reverse complement strand
ACCTATTTTTCTAATTATCTTCTCTTTTGGTGTTTTAGGAAGTTGTTTAATTGATGGAAAAACTTTAGAGGAAATGGATGAAATTCGCAACATTATTGGAATTTGTCCTCAAGTTTTTTTTTTTTTCTTTTTCTTTTAAAAAAATTTGCTCATTTAGATAGATGAATAATATCAAATAAATTAATATAGCATGATATTTTATGGCATGAATTAACAGCTCGTGAACATGTAGAAATATTTTGTGAATTAAAATGTATTCCAAAAGATGAAGTCGAAAAAACTATTCAAGAAAGATTAGAAGATGTTCAACTTTTAAATGTATTTTTTTTTTTTTCAACTGGATTCTTTTTTCTTCCTCTTTTGATTATTTAAATACTAAAAAATAATAACTATGATAATAGGTTGCCAATCACAAAGTTGGAACATTTAGTGGGGGAATGAAAAGACGTTTATCTGTTGCATTAAGTTTCATTGGAGATCCAAAAATTGTTTTCCTTGGTTTGCTTTCATTTCTTTATTTAATCTATTTATTTTGTTCTCTAAAAGAAAAAAAAAAAAAAATTCGAAAATTTAGATGAACCCACAACTGGAATGGACCCTTATGTTAGAAGAGATGTTTGGAATTTAATTCTTAGATTAAAAAAGGGTCGAGTTATTATTATGACCACTCATGTAATTTTTTTTTCTCCTCTCCTTTTTTTCAAATTAATAAAATATTCATATAGTCAATGGAAGAAGCTGATGTATTAGGAGATAAAATTGCAATTATGGCACTCGGAAAACTTGTGTATCATTCCTTATTATTTTTTTTAAAAAAAAATTATTAAATCAATTTCATTTAATTATTCAATTTAATTTAGATCGATAGGAACTTCAACTCATTTGAAAAATCGATTTGCTGGTTATAAATTAAACATTGTCACAAAAATCGAGCACACTGAACATGTGAAAGAAACTATAGCAAAGGAACTAGAAGGAAGTATATTTGAGAGAGCTACCTACGTTGATGGAGTCAATTATCTAAGTTTTGGCTTGAGTCCCTCTTCTACAAACAAACTTGTTCCATTATTACGATTACTTGAAACTCAAAAGGATATTTACAGAGATTTCAGTATCTCACAAACAACATTAGAAGAAGTATTTTTAAGAGTCACATCCCATACTGATTATTTATCAGAATCCAATGCAAAGGAATAGAAATTTGAAAAAAAAAAAAGAAATGTTCGAAATTTTTTTAATATATATGTAATTTACAAACTTTTTTATTTTATAATAATGGTCCCATTTTACTTCTTTTTTGAATGTCTCATCCAAGCACGATTTCTATCCCATTCTAATACTTTCAAACTCCAACTCATTGAATTCCAGCTCAATCGTTCAGCTTCAATTGCTTTTTGAATTTGAGTAATTTGAGCCACCATATTCCTTCTTTCTACATCATCATCTAAATGTCTACTTAATTGTTCATTTAAATCTAAAAACTATTTTTTTTTAAAAAAAATTAAAAAATTTAATGTTGAAAATAAAACATTTTTTTTAAACAAAAGAACAGAAAAAAAAAAAAATCGAACCTTTTGTTCCAATTCAAATGTTTTTTTTCGAACAGCTGTTGAGCGAGAATTATGGTAAACATGATTTGAAATAGTTTCAAATAAAGGTAAAGGACGCATTACAAAAGCATCAGTATCAAACTCAATCTCATTTGATCCAATCCTATATACGAAAATCAATTTGATTTTTTGTTCATTTAAATTTTTTTGAAAAATGATTTTTTTATACCCTTTCATTCTTTTCACAAATAAGATGACTCTAATTCGACTTTCTTCATCAAGATTAATATATGAAACTTTATATAAATCAGCTGATGTAAATTCTAATCCAGACACCTCACTAAGTTTTTCTACACCATCATGTATTAAGGTTTTGAAATTATTTGTTGGATCAAGTTGGATCTCTCTATAGGGTTGAGTTTCTCCTTTTTTTTTTTTTTTTTTTTTTTTTTTTTTTTTTTTTTGATTTTTTATTCAGAAAAAAAAAATTAAAATAAAGAGAATGAGAATGAGAAAAAAAGAAAAGGAAGGTGTTAAATAAAAACCTTCTTCTTCAAATATTTCTTTCGTTTCTGAAGATTTTGATGTTCTTCTTTGAATCAAATGACCTTCTGGAAGCATATATAATTGAGATATATTCATCAAACTAGGAGAAGAAGAAATAAATGAATTTGAAGAGGAAGTTGAAGATATTGATGAGTTTGATTGAGAAGGTTTAAGAGGTTTTGAAAGAGCTAGAGAAGAAAGAGAGTTTGCAGAAAGAGATTTTGTTGCAGCGACTTGAGTAGCTTTTCTAGGAGTGGTATCTACAATAGGCATAGGATCAGAATTTGATAAACAAGAAGTAGATTCAGCTTTTATCCATTCCCATTCATCTTCATCAAGATCAGGTTCATCTCGAATTTTTATTAAAGGTATTGTATGTCTATGATTGTTTTTCATTACTTTAAGAAGAAAAAAAGGAAGAAAAAAAGGAAGAAAAAAAGGAAGAGAAAAAAAAGAAAAATAAAAAAGAAAAAGAAAAAGAAAAAGAAAAAAAGAAAAGAAAAGAAAAGAAAAGAAAGTATTACCTATTTGTTTTGGATACTAAAAGATCAAACCCTGTCATTGTACTAGAAGCAAAGAATAACCCTAAATATAACCCTTTTGAAATTCTAGTTGTTCTTGAACGATAAATTCTTGAAAAATTAAGCCACAAATCACAAGAGGGATGATAAATTGTTGGATTCATTTCTGAAACATTTTTCCAATCAAGAAAGTTATTTTTAATTGGTTCAAAATTTGGTGAAGAAAAATGTGGATTTTTTGATACATCATTGATAATGATAATAAAAGTTGCACTGACTGATGAAATAACAATAGGCTGAATAGTTTTTTCATTTTAATTTAATTCTTTAGAAAGAAGAAAAAGAAATGTTTGTTTTACCTCATCATAAAGAATTCCAAATGGTGATTTACCTAGAAAAACTTTCATTTTTTCAACTGCAGCTAAATATGCTTTCCTAAAATCATTCTAATTATTTATTAAAATAATTAATTGTGATAATTGAATAAAGAGAAAGAGAAGAAAAAAATTACCAAATAAAATTCAGGTTTAGAAGTTGAAAATCCCATTTTAAGCACTTCTTCAAGATTATCTTTTTCAAAGTCAAGAGATCTCTTTAGTATCCATAAGAAATCATCATTTGTGGTATCAAAGTTGTTAAAATTCTATTTATTTTTAATTATTATTATTTCCAATTTATGAAAATAAAAATAACAGAAAGAAAAAAAGAAAAATAACAGAATCATCAGGTAATTCTTTGGCAATTTCGAAAGAAGGTAGTAAACCATTTGAAGTTAATAAAATTTTTTTATCTTGATTGAAAAATATTCCAGATAAATAAACACCTCCACTTTTGAATTTCCTTTTTAAATCTGAACGACCAAAAATTGATCCTGGTATTCTTTGACTAAGCTAAAGAAAAGAGAAAAAAAAAGTTTTTTTTTGAGTTAACGAAAAGAAAAAGACAACAAAAAAGAAAAAAAAGAAAATAAAAATAAAAATAAACAGATTTTTTAAGTGAAGTCGATCTTTGAAGTGCGTGAGGCACAGTTGGGGATGAAGTACTCCCAATTTTCCTTAAAAAAAGTCTTGGCTAGAGTTTTAAATTTTAAATTTTTAATTATTGTTTTTGTCAATCAATAACTATCAAAATAATCATACTTTTTCAGGAAAGTTTAATGATGCTAATGTTTCAGATTCTAAAAGTTTTCGATCCTTGTCAGGGTAAAATAATTCATAATTATAATCTTCCCATATTCCAAACTTCTCACAACTCTATTAAAAGTTTTTATTTATTTTTTTTTGATGTTACTTATTTAGTGAAGTGTAGATTATTACCTTTCTTAGAGCATTTCTAACAGTAATATTCACAGGGATTTCTAGATCAAGAGGTTTTTCTCCATGTTTTTCAATTTTAACTAGGATCATTTCCCTGGAAATTTATTTATTTGTGAACAAAATGAATAAAAGAAGGGAAAAAAAAAAAAATCAAAAATAAACCTTTTTAACATTAAAGGTGCTGGAGGTAAAGTTTCTTGAGAATTAGATGTTGACCAAATTCTATTTTCATAATATTTTTGAATTGCATCATCATAATAAAACCATAAAGCTTTATTTGATATTCTATCTGTTGTTGGAAATGCTAAATTTGTATAAATAATTCATTGTTTTTTTTTTTTAAAAAAAAAAAGATCAAAGAAAAAGAAAAGAAATTAACATTTTGAGTAAGCAGTTGAAACATGTCTATCTTTTTGGGACTAAAAAAAAGAAGTAAGGAAATTAAAATTATGAAAATCAGACTTCATTTTTTTTTATTTTTTTTTTTTTCAAAGATAAATTAAATGATACCTTATGAAAAAATTCTACATATCTTTGAGATCCTCTTATTGTATTTCCAGTTCTTTGAAAAGTTATCCAATTTTTTGGAGTTGATTGAGGTTGTTGTTGTTGTTGTTGTTTTGAGAAAGAAGTAGCAGATTTAGATTTTCTATGTCCCGATGAATTATAGTTGATAACACTATCGCTATGAGTTACTGTATTCTCACTTGAAGAAGAAGATGATACGTCTTGAAATGCTCCAGATCCAGGTAATACAGAATTACGGGAATGAGCTGTTGAATTTGATCTATTTCTTGGGGAAGAAATTGTTTCCGCTCTACGAATAAATGGAGTTCCATTAATTTGTGGAGAAGAAGATTTCCTTTGCATTTTTTGAGATGATTTCCTTTTTACACTTACTCCAAGTGAATAACGAGAAAATTTTTTGATAAAATTGACACTTTTTTGAAATTAGATTTTTTTGTTATTATTATTGTTGAAAATTTGAAATGATATTAAAATAAAATCAAATAAAGTTTACTTTGTACTTTGTTCAGATTCATCTTCAAAACTAAATTAAATTATTTTAATTGATTAATTGTGATTGAGCATTTAAATTTAGATTTCAAAATCAATGAAAAAGATTTATACCTTTGGACAACTTCTGATTTATTTTCAACAGGTTCAGATTTTCTAATAATAATTTATTATTTAAATCGAAAAAAAATCTTCATCATAATTCGAAGGAAATTAATAAAATTTACAATTGCTCAGTATAATACATCTCTCCAACTTCTTCAGTCACTTCCAAAAATTCAGAGAGGGTCATTTGACCTTTAAGATATTCTTCTTCCTCTTCTTCTTCGACTACTACCTCATTTATTGATGTCTTCAAAAAGAAAAAGAAAAAACACAGATTTCAGCTTCAATAAATAAAAGAGAAAAGAAAAAAGAAAAGAAAAAAACATTTGAATTGAAGTCCAACTTAGGAATATAAGAATTCTTAAATGAGTTGGGATCATTCTTACTCATTTCAAGTTAATCTATAGCTTTTAATTGATTCTCAGCTGGGAGTAAAAAAATGAAATCAATATCAATATTAAAATCAAATGAAAAATGAAAAATGAGAATATTAATATTAATATTAAAATCAAATAAAATAAAACCTTTTTGAAATCCAATTCAATTCTAAAATCCAACTTTTTAAAGAAGAAATATGTTCGAACTGAATCCCGTTAATTAATTGAAACCAATAGTACCAAAAAAAAATGTTCTTAAAAACCAAAGATTTGCCTCCTTTCCTAAATATCTTGTTCCTCCTACTTCAAAGCTTCTAAACTTCCAATTGATGTCTACTTAGTATCTAGATACTTTTTTTATTTCAATGTTAATGAAATTCAAAGTCAAACAAGAAGGAGTCAATATAATAAATAATCAATATGGAGTAATTAAGTGCAAAAAAAAAAAAAAAAAAAAAATTAAAAATTAAAAATTAAAAAAAAAACTGAAAAGTTCAACAGTTGAAAAATGAAATAAATAGGATATAAATTTAATTGATGAATCAAATATTTTTGATTGTATTTTGTTGTTTAAACAGTGTTTCTTTGAGTTAGAGTCAGAGTTATTGTGGCAATAAGTTTGGAACAAGGAGGTGAAAAAAAAGTTTGTTTTTTTCCATTTTTTTTTTTTTTTTTTTTTTTTTTTTTCAAACCAAACCAAACCAAACAAACAAAATCAAAAATTTTAAAAGTCAACATCAAACAAACATTGAGAATAACTGAACTCTTCAAGTTAGAATCAATTAACTCCCTTATTTCACATTTTCTGATTTCTTGAATCTTTTTTTTTTTTAGTTTTCCGAATTGTGATGATCTTGATGAAGTCTTTGATTTTTGATCCAACTCTCTTTTGATCTGATTGATGTTGAAGATATTTTTTTTGAACAACCTTTGGATAATGTGGTTTTTTTTTTTATTTTTATTCCTTTATACAGTTATTGAAGAGGGAAGTTACAAAATGTTCATCTAATTTTTCATCATTTTCTTTCAACAACAATATCAACTTTACTTTTATGAATTGAAAAAGAAGGAGAAACCCAATTGCCACACGAACATTGAGATCCTTTTGATTTGATTTGATTAGTTTATAACATTATTTTGATTGAATAAACGTTTTGAAAAAAATAAAATAAAATTCATACCAACCCAAGAGTATAAACCTAATTTACAATCACATTTTGGACATGAAATCTAATTTTATTTTATTGAATTTTATGATTTTTTTGAAATAAAAATGAAGAAAAAAAAATTACTTTTCCTTCAAGTTCTTCTGTCAAACCAGGAATCCATTCCATTGGTTCAATAAAAATTGATGTACAAGATTGATTTGAATGAGATACTTGACCTCTCTTCCTCCAATCAAAAGCTCTTTGTCCATCACCTGTAGTGTGTTCAATTACATTATCTTGATCAACAATAACTTTTCTATAGTGTTTATTGTTTAAAAAAAATTATATTACAATTGAATTCAAAAAAGGAAAAAATATAAAAACTAACCTACACTTTCTACATCTATAAACGGTTCCAGGAGGTGTTTCTTTCTCATTTGGATCAACTCCAAAAAAGATATTCTCAGTAATTCCAGAAACTAAAAGAATTTTATTTTATTAATTTGAGAAAAAAAAAGAAAAGAAAAAGAAAAATTGAAATATTACTTCTTTCTTTTGTAACAACATTTAATTTCATTCTCCTAAATTCAACATTTTTCATATCTTCTTGATATTTCATTTCTTCAAATAATCTAAGTTGATATTGGAATCCCATATTTGGACTACAAACAATTAAAATAAAAGTTGAGTATTTCAATAAACAAACAAAGAAAGAAAAAATCAACTATGAATTTGGATGGTCCTTTTTTAAATGATCATATGCAACTTCAAAAGTGAGGTTGAATTTTTTCATTAAATAGGCTAGAATAATAGTTGAACTTCTTGAAATTCCAGCAGCACTAATTTGTTTGTTTCAATTAATTTTTGTATAATTTCATTTTGAGTTTGAAATTACTTACCAATGGACTAAAACAGCTCCTTTTTCAAGTCCTTCCTCAATAAATTGAATTGCATTCATAAAATATTGGAGAATAAACTCTTCATCAGCATCTTCAATTGGAATGAGATGATATTTCACCTTTGTATTGATTTTTCAATAATAAAAAACAAAAATAATAAATACAAATGAAAAAGATAAGAAAATGTTGATCGAATCAATATAAAAGTATGAATTAATGAATTAAAAAAAGTCTTTACATGAGAGAAAACTTCTTTAAAATGGTTTCCTACTGAGACAACATGTGTAATTTTCTCACTTTCTATTATTTCAATTTTCTTTGCAGACCAAGCACTATTCAATGAATAAAAAACACACACAATTAGAAAAATAATAAAAATTATAAACTAAGAAGTAGAACTATACTCTGAAATGAATAACTTTGGTTGAAGTCTGATAGAATCCATTGAGTTATTGAGTTATTGAGTTATATTAATTTGCGAGAACAGTAATTGCTTCGATTTTATAATTTTTTTTTTTTTTTTTTCTTTTTTGCGCAATAATTAAACAATAATGAAAACTATTTTTCAAACTCCACTTTCTCTTGAACCCTTGATACTATTGAAACAAGATTCATATCATTCGATTCCTCTTGATCTCATCTTTCTGTTGATACAAAATACGTTTGAGTATTAATTAGGAAACTTTTGAGGATTTTAAAAGAATTTACATTTTTTTGTTTTCTGAAAAAATCAAAAAATAGAAAAATTTAAATTTTTTTTTTTCTTTTCCTTCCTTCAATTTTTCAATAAATAGTTATAAGTTGAACTGATTCAATAAGAAGAGCAGTTCTTATTGAGTCATGTCTCCAGAATATTATATATCTTAATAGCATCTCTTATTGCTAGTAGTTCCTTACATCTCTTTTATCCTTTCTTCTTTTTGGAGTTGATTTTCTGTTCCAATAATCCAGCTTTTTTCTCTGAACTGGACCTTAGCAATTGATATAAGTCGATAAGTAAGTAAGTAATATCTTTATTTTTCATCTTGTTTTTTTTTTAATTTTTATTTCATATTGACTGAATTACTTTTTCTAATAGATAAGTGACATCAATGATTTTTCTTGCCTTGTAGTCTTCTTCTCAGATCTAGTGACAAATTGCTCCAGAAAGTTTGGTTTTGGTATTTTCTCTATTCTTTAAGAGCTCCTCGATCAATGAAGACATTCGTGATAAATTGGTAATTGGATACTTGATTTGATTTCCATTGATTGACTTGAAGAACGTAAAGACAGTGTAAACGCCCAACAAAAAATATTGAAAAAAGTGATCAATAATAATAAATAAAATAGATAAAGTACCTAAAAAGCTCTTCCACACAAGGTCCTTGATTTCTATTTCCCCTCTTTTCAAGCTGTCCCAGATGTATTTCCGGAACTTTGCAGTATTTAAACTGTCTGTGCTTACAAAACCAAGAACAACATCATCTGAAAACGTAAATTTGTAATAGCTTCTTATTCCATTAAACGTTGAAAATTTTTCTAAATCAATATTTGATTCAGGAACAATCTCCGCTCCGTGATTTTTGATTAAATTTATCACTTCCGTAATTCTTTTTGGTGTTGATATCCTTTCTTCATCATTTCTTTGAACTTAAATAATAAATAAAGGACCTAAAAAGCTCTTCCATTCAAGGTCTTTTATCATAATTTCCCCTCTTTTCAAGCTGTCCCAGATATATTTCCGGAACTTTGCAGTGTTCAAATAGTCTGCAATTGGAAGATCGTAAATTGCCACAAGGGCGTAAAAGCAAACAAAAACTCCACAATCGATATCATTTGATTGGGTTGGATAAGTGCGCGTATTCAAAAAGTAAAAAATTTTTTTTTTCTTTTTTTTTTTTTTAAAAAAAAAAAAAAAACGAAAAACAAAAAAAAGGAACATTGTTTGGAAAACCATGAAGGTTGAATTGCTGACCCAAATTAATGGGCTTTCCATATAATGGATCCACCATATAAGCGTTTTTAGATTGGAAGTCAATCAAACCAAATCTCCAATAGCCAGGGGAATAGATTGGAATTGGAAGTGTTAAGTTTATTTCCGTTTCGTTAGATTTTTGTTTGGACAAGCGTTCTTTTGATTCTTGTAGGATGTAGGTTGAGATATTCAAGTCATAATGGTTGTCCTTTGTGTAAATTTACAATACAAATATGTTCCCATCCCCAAATTGAGCATTTTCAACATTAAGTTTCTTTCCAAATCCTGAACTGATTTGATTAGTTACATGAGACCCTAAAAAAATAAAAATAAAAATAAAATTTATTTATTTATTTTATTTTAGACTTTGATTGATTCAATTTGTCTTGGGTTTGAAAAAAAGAAAAAGAAAAAAAGAAAAAAATCAATGTCATCATTTTCTTTACTTATGAAGAAAGCGAAAACCGCCATGGCCACGATTGTAAGCACCTTTATCTTCTTCAATTCAATTCAATTGTAAAACTAACTGATTCTTCTTCTTTATTCTAAAATACTCTATTGGAACATCATTACTGTTAGATTGGAACTCACAATGGATCGTATATTTTCTTTTTCTTTCTCTTATTTTTATTTTTGGCTGACTCTTTTTTTTTTTTTTTTTTTTGTTTTTTTTTTTTTTTTTTTTTTTTTTTTTTTTTTTTTTTTTTTTTTTTCTTGTTATTTATTGTAGATTCCATGCAGATGAAGCTTTGGTTTGACTTCATTTTAATTGATTAATTGATTAATTAATTGCTTTAAATTTACAAACATGAAAATGATAAAAAGGCTTGCTTCTTACTTAGACAAACAAACGATTATAAAGACTCAAAAATCGTCAGGACTAGAGATTTGGAAGTCTTGAAAACTCTTGATATTGTTGTCGATGTTGGTGGAGAGTATGATTATGAAAGGTTGATTTCTTTCTTAATTTTTTGAATTTCATTTGATATATCTTATGTATTTTAATTATTTTACATTAAACTAGAAAACGATTTGATCATCACCAAGTTTGCTTTATTCATTCATTTTTTAATTATTCATTTCTTTCCCTTTCGAACCAAATATAATATATCTTTCAGAAAGGATTCTTTGAAACATTTTCACCAAAGTTTTCAACAAAATTGAGCAGTGCTGGATTAATTTATAAGTGAGAATTCAAATAAAAAAAATCAATAATCATAATTTTGAAAAATATTAATTAGACACTTTGGAGAGGAAGTGATTTCTAATCTCCTTCAAATTGAAAGAAATAATCCTCATATACCTGAAATTTACAACAAAGTTTACGTGGTAAGAATAATCAATCAAAAAAAAAAGACAAAAGAAAAAAAAAATGATTCATTATTTTTTAGGATTTCGTTGAAGCTTTTGACGGAATTGATAATGGAATTGATCAATATGAAACAAACATTCCACCAAAATATACTGATCATACAAATTTGAGTGCTAGAGTTGGACGTCTTAACCCTGCTTGGAATGAAACAGGTGTTGACATTCAAGTATCTTTTTTTTTTTAAAAAAAAAAAAAAATCAAAAAAAAAAATTTTTTTTTTCTTAAAATTTTAATTTCACTTTCATATAAAGGCCCAATTTGAAAAAGCAGTTTCATTAACAGGATCTGAGTTTGTTGACAGAGTTCAATTTATTTGGAATTCTTGGTTACCTGCTAGAGAAATTGTTGTAAAAGCACTCAAGACACGTTTTGAAGTTGATAAATCTGGATTAGTTCTCCTTCTTGAACAAGCTGCTCCATGGAAGGTTTTACTTTTATTTATTAGATTTATTTATTTTTTGTTTATAGGAATTTTCAAATACTTCAATTTTTTTTTTCATTCTAGGAACATTTATTCAATTTAGAAGAACAAGAAAAAATAGAAGAAAAACCCCTCTATCTCCTTTTCCCTGATCAAGGAAAAGAATGGTGATTGATTTACTTTTTCTTTTTTCTTTTTTCTTTTTTCTTTTTGGATCATCTATTTGTTCATAATCAACAATTTCAATAACAAGTTTAAATAAATAGGAGAATTCAATGTGTCCCTCTTCATTTGGGAACTTTTGAGAATCGTCTTAGATTACCAATTGAATGGGGAGGTCTTGCTAATGAGAAACTTTCTGAAGTAGCTCAAATTGAAGGTTGCGTCTTTTGTCATGCTTCAGGATTTATTGGAGGAAATAAAACTTTTGAAGGTGTACTTAAAATGGCCCAAAAATCAATAATGATGAATAAAAAATAAGATCTTTTTTGTTATTTGTTATTTGTTCTTTGTTATTTTTATTTTTATCTATTGTTATTTATTTTTGATTATCATTATATTATTGTTTTTTCTTCTTTATTTATCACTAGTAATATACAAAATGGAAACAAAATGTGACAGGAGAAAAAGAAAGATGAAGTGACTAAAGAAGTCTAGTTTTTTTGGTCACTTGAGTGTCAGAACTTGGGAGTGATCTCTTCAAGTCTTGGCTTGATACTTGAGGTGAATTTGAATTAGAATTTACATACAAATTTGAGTTTGGAGTTTGAGTCACACTTGATTCTTGAGATGAATTTGGGAGAGAATCGAGATCAATTGTTTGATTATTTTGACTTGTATGAGAATTTGATGAAAGATTGTTATGTGGGAAAAAGAATTGGTTTTTTCCAATCCCAAATTCCCTTTGATATGTTAGCTTGCCTCTATCAGTTTGAATTGAATTATACTGTTCTAATTGGACTGATTCTGGGCAATCTATTTGAAAAAATACAATATAAGAAAAAAAAAAAGGAAAAGGAAAAAAAAAAGGAAAAGAAAGAAAGAAAAAGAATACTGTCTAATAGTTTCCAACATTTAAGAGATTGATCTTCGCTAGATGAGAAATCTTCATCAAAACTTAAAGATGAGATAATTTGTCTGAGGTTTTGTTTACTACCTTCACTCATATCAGGTTTATCCAAAAAGGTCTATTAAAATTTGTGGTTGAATAAATAAATAAATAATGAATGAGTGAATGAATGAAAAAGAACCTTAACTGTCATTGCAATTGATTGTTTTGAATCATCAGGAACTCCTTTTTATTATATGATTGATTATTATTATTATTTTCTAATTTTTAGAAAATTGATAAATTTTACCATAGTAACAAGATCCTAGAACATCATATAAAGTTTCAGAGAAATTTTTGTCTTTTGATAAAGGGCGATACTAAAAAAAAAATTCAAATAAAATAAAAATTATGAGAAAAACAAAATCCAAGCAAACAAAAAATTACGAGAATTAAGTCCAATAATGATTTTGTTAAAGTTTGAAGTTTGTATGAGGAAGGTTTTTTCATAATTGAAGGTAAAAATGGAACAATTAATTTGATTCTAAAAAGGGCACTCTTTTGAATATCAATCAATTTCAATTCATCTTCTTGAGATTCAACTTTTTGGGAACGAGCTTTTTTGGAGAAGTCAAAGATATCACTCTATTATTTTTTTTAAAAAAAAAAAAATTAAAAAAAATTCTTTTCAAAGTGAGAATTTTTTTTTTTAAAAAAAAAAGGAAGAAACAAGAGATGGAATGGTTTCTTCTAATTTTCTCACGTTTTGGGCTTCTTGAAAACCAATATTACATAAAGACATTAAAAATACACAATATTTTTCACCCTATGTGATTTATAAAAAGTTTTTTTATGAAAGGAAATAACAAGGGAATAATAAAAGTTACTTCAAGATCTTGAATGAATTTTTCGAGATGATCACACATAAAATTCACAAATTTCACTTTACTTTCTTCGCTTGAAAATAATGAGCAAACTTTTGCAAGTTCAATAAATTTTGATTCCAAATTAAATGTTGATTCTATGATTGGATTTAATATTAAGATTTTTTTTTTAAAAAAAAGAAGAAAGAAGAAAGAAAAAAAGTACTATGCTTTCCCATTTTCAATGTTTTCAATCCATTCCATTGCAAAAATATTGATTGAAGATTTTCTAAGATCTGAAATGGAAAAAAAAAAAAATGAAAAGGAGAAAAATAAAATAAAAAATTTTTTTCAAAAATTATACTTGATTTGAAACTTCAGATGATTTTGTCATTTCAACAAATAAAGGAAAGTAAAGAGTTGAGTTCTCATTCGTTAATTGCTCAAAGGAATAATCAGCAAAAGTTTTTATAAAATCTAATTGAAAAGTTTCACCCATTTGAAGTTTAAGTTTGATTGTACGAAGGTGGAAGTTCCAACAATTAAGGTCACCAAATCGATTTTCTCTTGATAAATCTTGATTTTCTAATTTTCAAATT